>Ga0209611_10000808_pt1 | contig 49756 bp, 36 predicted proteins | sample S1TSphgellanicum_3_FD_187693 | JGI IMG/M metagenome (GOLD analysis project Ga0209611, IMG submission 187693) | Host-associated microbial communities from peat moss isolated from Minnesota, USA - S1T2_Fc - Sphagnum magellanicum MG (SPAdes) (version 2) | ecosystem: Host-associated > Plants > Peat... | reverse complement strand
AAGATCACCAAGGTGCGAGAGTTCGAAAAAATACGATAAAACTAGGTTTGAGGAGGTTCAACTTCAAGACGAGCACGCACTTCTCGAGGTTCGGGTTCTTCATCACGAGGATGCTGTGTTAGGGTAAGATCTAGAAATGACTCCGGAGGCGGTTCTTCATTCGCTTGTGCGGCTTGCGGCCCGTAAAATGTGACCATGCACAATGCCATAATTTCAAGCAAAGGAAAAAAGGTTAGATCTTCAATCGAAATCAAATTGACAATGAAGGTGTGAAGGACTTGTTACATTGAGGTGTGTAATTATAATTTATAGATCGAAGAAAAAGAAAGAAAGGCGCGAGTAACGACTTAGGACCATGGTAAAGTAAAACCGTGAGGTCAAAGGAAAAAAAATTGAGGGTGTAATTAAAAATGTTGGGGGAAAATGGAAGAGGTGAAAAGGTGTTTTTCCTTCACCTTCCAATGGCCACCAAGCTTGAAACATTCCATTGGCTACCAAGCATGGAACCTTCCATTGGCCACCAAGCTTTGGATCCACCTTTATCTCCCTTTTCCTTCTCTTTAAAAGGTGGATTCGGATCATTGGGGGGCTCTCTTGCCTCGGAGGAATTTTCACACAATCTTGAGTACTTGTTTTCCACAACCTTTTTGAAAAGGCAAATAATGATTAGTCTTAGTAGGGGAAAAAAGGAAGGAAAGTAGAATTAAAATCTTGTAATAGTGTTGAAGGGATGAGGGTGGGTAGTGATAGTGTTGGAAGGTTGGAACTTGAGAGAAGTCTCACAAACCCTATCGGGTTTCATAACATAACTTCTCATTAGTTTAGTTGCAGATCTTGAAATTTGGTAGCAAGTTGCGTCTTGTAGTTAGCTTCCTAACGAGCTAAGGCAAGTTGGATTTGAATAAAGTATGTGTTAGAAATGAAGTTTTTAGTGACTGAGGGTCTGCAGTCAAGTTGAATCGACTGTCTTCACAAAAAAACCTTTCGGGTTTGGTAGTATAACTCTTTACTGGTGTGGCTGCAGATCTTAAGATTTGGTAGGTTGGTGCGCCTCATAGTTAACTTTCCAATGAGCTAAGGCAAGCAAAATTTGAACAATGTATGTGTTAGAAATGGTGTTTTAAGTGACTGATGGTCTGCAGCAAGTTGAATTATCACCTTTATAAAACCCTCTCGGGTTTTGTAGCATAACTTCTTGCTGGTTTAGCTGCAGAGCCTAGGATTTGGTAGCAAGATGCGCCTTGTTGTTAGCTTTCTAAAAAGTTATGGCAAGCTAGATTTGAATGACATATGTGTGAGAAAGAACATTTCAAGTAACTAGTGGTCTACAGCTATGTTGGACATGGTCTTGAATCCTTAAGCATTGGTTTAATTGAATGACAATTTGACATGAAGTCCTAGGATGTGTAGTGGGTGAACTTGGAAATATATATCCATCAGTTCTAATCATGAATGAAGCATAGAAGGTGGGCTACATAATTTCAATTACAAACGTAATTTAACTTCTAGAATTACATTTGTATTTTTCCTTCATTAGTAGCATTTGTGCTTTCATGCATAATCACCTTGTAGAACTGGGAGTAAAAGGACGGAAAGTCACCTCACAATCACCTCTAAGAAATCCCACTCATCAAGCACTTTCTAGCAACGCCAAAAGCTTGGCCCGATTTCCCAAAAAATATTGGTTTTGATTTTATTGAATTTTCAATCATAAATGTGTTAAATATTTAATCACTCTTGCATCGTAAGTCTAAACCTTACCAAACCACATTGACAAACTTGTGTTATTTTAGGACTTTCCAATGGAACCAAGAGCAAGAGGGCCCCCTAATTTTGGGAGATCTTATTGTGACAAACAAAATATACAAAACAAACCACATGTTGCACAATGGTTCTACCTTTTTAAATGAATTCATAAGGATGATAAATATTCAACATATAAAATTGGAAACACATGGTCGTTAACGTGGTGAATCCCAAGTGGATCCTTGGAAATTTTCTATACTAGATCCCACATGACCCCAAAATGTAGGGATGCCAAACTTTTACCCATTTCTAGGTGCATCATAATGCCTCTACCTTGAAGGACAAAGCCAAGAAACAAATTTCTTTTCTTAATAAATAAATGAATCACACTAGACCTAGGCTAACACTTAAATGAAACTCAATAAGTATCATAAATAAGTAGACAAAACACTTGATGGCTATAAGGTAGATAATTATATGTTGATGGTTACTTCATAGGTGGCCACTCTAATTAGTTATTGGACAAGAATACAATGAAAAAAATGTGAAATCCTATCCACATAACATCCATCCCATTTAATGCTTTGGTGGGTGCTCATTCACTTTGGCCATGATTGGAAATTATTTGAATGTTTCAGCCCAAATGTACCTATATTAGATTTTTAAAAAATCTAGTTTAATTTGTGCCTAAATCAGTGATACCCAAGTAATAACATGTGGCTATAACATGGGAAATAAATTGTTTCAACATAATGTTTTACAATTTAATGAAATTGAATGGTTTGTGGATATGCACAAGATGATCATCACAAGAGAGGTTCATGTTCACCAACATGATTTTGGAATTTTGTGACAAAGAAAAAAAAATGATTTAAAAAAAAATGATTCTTATTATAAGTTTACAAAATGAAAATGTTTATAATCATAATATCTTGCACATGTAACATGGTGAAATCATATTAATTCTATTATGTGAATGGATTGAAGGTCTTCTATTTTATTTATGAGATTTTATTTTTTAAACATGTAATGTATGTAAAGATTTAATGAGAGAATCCCACAATCTTTTAACATATCTAAAAGCCACAAATAATGTTGGAGGACTTAGTTGTTGAATCATTGTAAATAAATTATTTTGTAAGCCTTTTAAAATAATCAACTAAATTACACATTTTCCAAATCATGATAACCTAGGAATGATTTAAAAAATTATTTAAGTTTGGTTTATCATGGACTTGAAATTTTTTAAAGCTTTTATTACATAGTTTTCTTTTCACATTTGCATTCAATTAGAACTTATGACTTTTTGGATGAAGACCTTAGCTACTTAAAAAAAAGGTTTGGAATATTGGTCAAAAAATCCCCAAATTTATGAAAAAGATTTAAATTGTTTTAAGAAGAATAACCTTTCACAATAAAACATAAATTTATGGGGAACATCCAAGATCTTTTTTGTTGTAGATGTCAATTTATGTTGATTTATGTCCATGTTCATTTATTTTAGCATGACTTTCCACCTTATTTGATCGAATATGATGTTCAACGAGAATTCATGATTGTTTTTTTTTTTTTTTTTTTTTTTGAATTACAGCCTATATATGGTGATTGAACTTTGTCATTTGTAAGATGTTCATGTGATTTTTTACAATGCATATATTTATATGATCCATAATTTGTGATCTTGTTATTTTAGTATTTGAAAATATGTTAATTAATTTAGATATTTTTGCAGAATAGGTTAAATTTGGATAAATATTTAATATGTCAAAACATTATGTCATAAAATGCCCAATCAAAGTAATTTTTGTGTGTGTGTGAAATTAAAATCAATGATTAAATGAGAATGCTCCATAAATGAATGTTAGGAATTTGTTCCTTTTTTGTAACGAGTATCACAATTGAGGGAGACAAAATTTCACAAAGAACATTTGTAGGATTTTCCATTTTTTATGCATATATTGATTATGGTTTTAATTTTTTTTTAGTGATATTTTTATTGCAAGAAATGTTGAATAATTTGAAACAACACAATTTAATGGTGAATTTTAATTATTTTTCAAAATGTTCATCATTGCAAAATCAAAATTTTCATTCCAATAGAAATGCAAATTTGAATTTAAAACTCAAGGAGGAGGTTTGTGCACCATTGATTATAAAAGATGAAAATTCATTCAAATTTATAATAGCCTTGAAATCATTGTTTCAAAAGCAAGTAAAAACCTAGCCATACCATTAGCATATTCAATTGGCTCAAAATGTTGAAAATCGTAAGCTATATATAAAGGATAGTTTGAAAATCCATTTCACATTATATGTTTTGACATTTTATTCCAAACATAAATTGGTCTTTGTAGATAATTTGTTATCCAAAAAAATTTAGTGAAATATCCCCCCAAACCTCCCATTGTAGCACTTTTAACCACTTTTGTCACTTATTCATGTTCATTTTATACTATTTTTTAATTCAAATCAAACAAAAAGTTGAATTTAATTTGTGTGTGTGTGTGTGAAAAAAATTGACAAAAAATTGATTTGAACATATTTTGCTTATTTCAACACCAATTTGAGTGATTTTTGTGGCTTTGGATGCACTAAGACTAAAAATGCAATTTTTTTTTCCAAGTTCAAAGACAATAAAACAATGACCAAAAATCTTGAATTTCAAATCACATACTGGTTTTATTAACCTAAACTAAACAACAACCCCCTTCATTTCATATGAACATATATCGTTCATTTCGAAACCAATTTGAGTGATTTTTGTGGCTTTGGATGCATAGGAGGAAATTACAAAATATTTTTGAAACTCAAAAAAATAGAGTAATGACCAAAGAGTTATAACTATTTATTTGTCTCTTTACATTCCAAGTTGCAACTAGAATGTAACTATAATCTTTATCCCATATTGGTTGTCATAGCTTTGAAGCTAAGTTGTAAACTATTTACTAAATGTTAAGTATTTCAAAGAACAAATGGCAATTAAGATGAACCCAAAAAATGTTTGACCCTAAACCTAATTTTTTTAAAATAAAAAGTTGTAAATCTACCTTTTGAAATAGATTTACATAACTACTCAAGCCCACTCATTTATTGACCTACCTATTTAGGCTTACCTACCTGCCTACTTAAGAATATTTATTTACCTATGTCTATTTACCTAGGTTCCATGTGTCGACATCTTATAAATCTTATATTGAATGGCCTAAATTTGTTTAATTAATTTAAATAATAAATGTCAAATGTGCTTCAAAATGCCATGTGTCATTAAATGATTAACTTGAAATGGACATGTGTCATAAAAATCATTTAATTACAGATGTAGTTGCATATGAATGGATGAAAAGTACAAACATGTTGTATGTACATTGTATGTACAATATGTCAACTACATGTAACTTGATGTCACACGTGATTTGTCTTATGCAACTAAGGCAAAAATTTGTTGCATGTGTTGTGTGCAACTAAAAATTAATTACAAATGATAGTTGCAAACAATATATTTTCTACTAGTGAAAAAGTAATCGTGTTGAGAAAAATTTAACCCAAAAACTAACTTGTTAAAATAATGTTTGCATTGAAAAAGGTTTTGCATATAAAATTGTTGTGGATAAAATGTAAGTTGACATATGAGATCTTTTCCTTTATTTTGAAAAGGAAAATGGAATAAATGTCATATATATAATATGGGCTAATTGAACCAAAATTGTGAGGTAAAAAGTTTTAGGACATATACAAAGTATTTACATTAACATAAAAATATTATTAACATTGACACCAAGCATTCAAATGTTTTTTTAATTTGAAATTGATTTCAACTTATCAAAATCAAGCTTGCATTTCACATTATGGTGCACATCATCACTAACAAGAATTACCAAAGGAACCACAATCACATCTTGACCGCATTAATTAAATTTTTTTTTTAAGGTGAATTGTTGTATGTTCTTTTGAAAGCCAATAAAGGTATATGTGCGTGACAATTGGAATTTACCATAAATGTGTAACCAAATTAGAAATCAAGAGTTGCACCTATTTTGAACAAGGCAAATTAAGAAATTGAAAATTTGGCATTTATAGAATTGTTTCTAGCCATTTGCTTTCAATGGTCAACAACATAGGTCCATTGTTTGTTGTAATAAAAACACGAAGGAAATTTAATTCTAAACCTTTGATTTCAAATGACAAGGATTAAAATGAACATCATTGAATGGAAACATGTTCATAATATCTGTTTTATGCCAATTTCCACATACTTTTCGAAATGGAGGTCCAATAGGGTTTGATATGAATAACATTATAATTGTCTAAGAAAAACAAGAATCACATTTTAAAACAAATAAGACATGAACTACAAAAATGAATGCAAAAAACACATCACAATCACCACCATGTGCAAGATTGAAACCAACTAGTGGCCATGATCAAATGGTTTCAATGTGAGGAATAAAAACCACTTGCCGCCATTAAGTGGTTTTGGCCAAGAGAAACAAAACCACTTAATGGCCACCAAGTGGTTTCGAACTTGGTTTTGGTCATGAAGAAAATGGTTTTTTTCTCTTGCAACTCAAACCATCTAATGGCCATTAGGTCAAATTTGCACCAATGGCCTCATTTTCCCCCCTCAACATATGGTTTTAAGAGGGGGGGGAAAATTTACCAAAAAAAATGTAGATAAAAGAACCAAGGTTAATTTTTTATTTTAGCAATTGATGACCAAGGGGAAAAAAATGGAAAAACAAGAAAACAAGAAAATAAAAAAAATAAAATGAAAGAAATAATCTTAATTCTTTCAATGAATGCAAGTTAGTTACTTGAAGTTTTTTTGTGCAATTAAAGAAGGCAAGTTTAAATGGCTTCATCCACGACCTTGCTAAAAAATGTGTAATTTTGTGCTATTAAGAATTGATTTCCTTTAGAGGTTGCCATCACATCCTTGATTGACTTCCATTTTATACTTCAAGAAGTTGTTCATATTATTTTCTAAAATTGTTGCCCATGGCAAAACCTCTTTGTCAAATTCTTCTTTTCCATCAATAATCAATCATTGATTTTCACCCTTATTAATTCTTTCTCCCCTAATAGCTATAACAATGATAGCAAGGGTGACAAAAGCCCAAGATTGAACTAATGTTATGAACTCCCTTATGGAATTTATGTGGAAGAACATCATTATCAATTTTGGTTCAAAAGGATGAATTGAGGACACAATTGTCATGGATTGTACTTTTTGATGATAGGCATGTTACCTTTCTCAAAACCCCTTTTGGATTTTGGTCCTATCCAAAATTTTCCATTGTCACATACATGCATTTTGCCAAAAAGTGTTCATGTGCATTTCTATATGTAATAATTTCACTTTCGATATGATTGTGGTCAAAACTATTTCATCTAATAAACCACAATGCAAATAAACATAGCTTGGATCTTCCAAAATTTTGTGGGCAATACAATCAAAGGTGCCATACCTATTGAACACATTCGCTTTGAATGTAACATCTTGAACTCTATAATCTAAATCATCCATTACAACTACCATTATACCTTCCTTGATTACAATAATAAACATTGTGAATAATGAAACAAGTCAAACTTACCACAATCAATTTGGTAACAAACAAGTCAAGTAACAATGTAAATGCACACAAAAAAATGCAACAAAATGTGAAAACAACAAGTTGAAATCATAGAAGGAAACATAGCAAAGTCTAACAAAGGAAGAATCTCACATTTGAAAAAGTAGACAAAAAAACAATGAAAATAGAAAATGAAGACTTTGTAATAAACGTTTTGGTGTAAAAGTAAAATGTAGTAAAGAACCTTATTCATGGCTTGATGGTTAATTAAGGCATGGGTTTTAACAATGGAGTTCATGGCTTACAACAAAATGTTGAACCTTAACCCAAGAAGTCAAAATCTTTTCCAATTGGGGTCAAAGTAACAGGGTGTTCAATATTTTCTACAATTTAATATTATAAACAAGTATTCATGCTTTTAGGAAGGGGTATTGTCCTAGGTTGAAAATGGTGAACAAAATTTTTTTGAATTAGAAAAATCATGCAACCAATATGAAGGTTTAGTTCATGCATTGTGGGGGCTTGGATTTTTTCTTTTGGGTTAAGGGCAAAAGGGGAGGTTAGGGGGGAGATACATAATGGCATCAGTTGGAACGATGTAAAATTTCACAATGTAATTGATAATTGTTTTGGGGTTCATATAAAAAGATTTCCCATCAATTTTTACCTCAAAAATTTCAAAATTTATTTAATTAATTAATTTTCACTCCTCATTGTTTTTTTCTTTTTTTTAATACTCTCAAAAAAAAATAAAAATCCCCCCCCTGAAATGGAATAACTATGAAGTTGTTATTATAATTAGGTTTTTTAATCAACAAATAAAACATTTAAAAAGATTCTTATGTAACACATATGGTACATACACAAATGCCAAAACCCCTAGTGGCTTCCACATGCATTCAATATCAAATTCAACCATTTGGTGGCCACCATGTGGTTTTTGTTGCAAAGAAAAACAACCACCGATGTGATTCCCACATGGTTTTGACCACAAAGAAAAAAAATTCATTGCAAAAATAAAAAAATTCACATGGTGATTGCCAAGTGATTTTAGTCACAAGTAACAAAAGAATAAATCACAAGAGAAAGACCACTTGGTGACCACTATGTGGTTTCACTATGTGGTTTTGATTGTGAACAAAGAAAAATGTCATAAAACAAAAAACCATTTGTGGCCATCAATTGGTGGCCCCCATGTCAGCATGGGTTTTTTGACATGAATTGCCAAATTGGGTTTGACTCCTAGTGAGGTAGGTCAATGTTTGGCACAAAAGTGTGTTGAATTGGGCGAAAGGGTTTTAAAAAGGCAAATGTGTCTTGTCAAAAGTAACTTAAATATCATTCTATGGTTAGGTTGTGAAACGAAATCAAGGAACTCCAAGCGGGGAAGCCTTGGACAGGGAAGTCCATGGTGGCCCAAGTCCCTAGTTTCATATCAAATTCTATTTATTGTCATTCCTTTTTTTTTAAGCTATGATCAAAGTGTGAAACTTTCAATACATTTTCCAAGTTTCATATGATTTTAGGATGAGAATTTTTTATATTATTATTATGTAATCGAAATAGTGAAACAATCTTATGAATAACCTAAACAGGTAAATATCATAACTGATATGTAATCTAAAGCGTGGATTACAAGAGATTATATACATTTGAGGCATTTAATTTGCTGCAAATTTGACTCACAGAATGGCATGTGGCAAGGCCACGTGAATTCGTTGATGACATTAAAGAATATTCATTCTTGTGAAAATATATTCCTCCACATCAATAAGATCTGTCAGAGAACATGGCTTCTCACAACATGCCCTCTCACATGGATAAAATATATTAAGAATATTCACCGCTCACAATAAGAGGCTCATGATCACTCTCGCACATTCATGAAATAACACCAGTCTTTTAGTTTACAATAATGTTGCAAAGTGTACATTCCAACACATCCCACTTCAAGCTTTAGTTTCTCATATCATGTGGGTTCATTAAAAATGATATACCCACTTGAATAATTCCATAAATGAAAAACTCCTTGAATTCCATGTCATTGATGCCCCACATTGCATATAATTCTTACTTCAAAATTCTTGCCTTTAACATGGGTGGAGCTATAGTTACTCGTAAATAAGCTTGCAAGTGGTAGAATGAACAATAGGCCTTTGGATTGGGAAGAAGAGGTACCATATATTCCATCTCCAATAAAATGTGTAGAATGTTCATTGAGGAGCAATGCTTAAGTCTCGTTTGTTCTCCTTGGGTGGGAATATAAATTATATGAATAATCTCCCTGACCTTTCCACAACCGAAGTCCCTTTGTTTGGTTTTACTCATTTTTCATTTTTACAGCAACAAATCTGACGCTAGGCTATGATACCTTCTCCTAAGGTCAGTTTCGTCATTAAATAATCCTCAAAATACTGAAATGAAAATTTGTGAAAATATGAAGTTGTCATGCTGAAAATCATCATAATTATCATATGTTACATTTTGAATAATTTCACTATTCATATCACAATATTAAAGGAAATTATAGGAAAATATATAATTCCAAAATTAAAAAATGAATTCATTTTTTGAAAAAAAATTTATTTGCTTTGTCAATGTGGAAACTGACCCTAGGCTACAGTATACATAAAAATGTCTTGCTTCATGTACTCCATTGCAAGAATAAAAGCGCCAAACAAGATGATGATTCAACGCATTGTGAACCTTATCAGGAAATTCAGATATGGCTGAATGGCATCCGTGATGGACTATGGGTGATGGCATCGGATGGTTACCATGTTAGATGATGTGATGAGGACCATGGAGCACGAACATGAATGCATGTTGGTTCCAGTCAGCGTTTGTCTTTTTTCATTTTTATGATGAGGCATGGGTGGCGACCATCCCATAAGGGATTTAGCATGAGTGGCGATGATCCCACCTTAAAATTTAGCATTAATGGCGAAAATGTTAAGGAAACTGTAAAATCAGTACAAAACTAATAGAAATCTGGCGAAAACTCCTGTCTAACTGAATGCAAACTGGCACTTTAATCCTCATCCAACAGCAGTGTGTGGCGAATTGAAGATTGCGCCTCCTCAACGGAGGGCGAAATCTGGCACCAGTTCGCCAGAAAAAAAAAGGGTGGTTCCAGTGTTCCAAGATCTACTTTTTGTTGTGGGACCCGGCCCATCTGGAGCAGGTGTTCGGTGTTTCACGGGAACTAATTAGCCAGGTGAAATAGAGAGCGGTGGAACAGCCATCGACTACGCGGGACCCAGCGCATTGACGAGTGATCACCCAAACAAACTAATCATCGCTGCGGAGGATGCAGCACTGACACCAGCAAAGTTCGTCTGGGGTTTTTTTGAACGTCCTCCACGCCACCCGGCCAAGGGTTCCTTGCGCTGTGCGAACCGCGATTCCATCCGTTCGCGCTTGAGAGTACTGGTTCCCTTCGACCGCGTACGCAGGGCCCCATTTCGGAAGCCCACGGCTCCTCCCTTTCTGGGTCCTTTTTATTACCCTCCGCAATCAAGTCACAAACCACTGCATGCTGTGTAGGGTTTTTGTTTCTGCGTATTGCTGGTGTTGCTCGAGGGCGAGAGCATTCTTGACGACGACTGGAGAATCCGTTTTTAAAATTCTTGCTCGCTCGATTACGCCATAGACTGAGCAGAGGGCTTTTTTAATTTTAATTTTTGTGTATGTGACCTTTTCCCGGGGTCGAATCAGTAAAGGGGCCATGTCGCGTGTTTATGTGGGAAACTTGGACCCCAGAGCAACCGAGAGGGAGCTTGAAGATGAGTTCCGCGTCTACGGCGTGCTGCGGAGGTTGGCTTTCTACACCCCTGGCTGTCTTTACCGTTCCAAATCGTGATCACTTCCCTTGTCGGTTCCAGAAGCCTTTCCTTTCGACTCTGGTTTCATTGACATCCTAAGCAAATATGCGAGGCCGTCTTTGTCGTGTTCTCTTTCATTGGTGTAGAATTGTTGAATTAGGGTTTTGATTGGTATGATGCGATGTTATGGACTCAGTGTGTGGGTAGCCCGCAAGCCACCAGGGTTTGCATTTGTGGAGTTTGACGACCTGCGAGATGCACAGGATGCAATTCGAGCTATGGACGGTGAGTACCTCCCTTAAGAGGGTAAACCGACTCTTGTGTTTCTGAGCATAGGTTCTTTCTGCACCTGTTTCAGTTCTTCAGGGTTTGTAAGTATGGTCCTAATCTTTCCACATGAGGCACACTGATTCTAGATTGATGAAGATCTATGTCATCAGTTGTTTGCATGTTGTTTTCTTTCTTCTGTTCTTTGGGTTAGGGTTTCCTCTTTTTCTTGATGACTAATTCTTTGGCAGATTTGAAAGTCCCTGTAGCTTTGTTATTGTGTAATATGTCCATTCTATTCAAGGTGATTTAAATTGTAAGTATGGAGAAGTTCTCAGTACTCTTGAAGATATGTTTGTATCTGTTAGGTGCACAACTCTCTTTGTTTTGTGCAGGATACTGATTTTGTGCAATGGTACATTCTCTTAGCAGGCAAGAATGGATGGCGAGTGGAGCTTTCTCGAAGCTCAGGTGGAGCAGGTGGACCTCGTGGGCGGGGGGGTGACGAGATGAAATGCTATGAATGTGGGGAACCTGGGCACTTTGCTAGGGAATGCCGCCTTCGCATTGGAGCAGCTGGCTTGGGTACTGGAGGCCGTGGTAGGAGTCCTCGCCCAAGCACACGACCCCGTCGTAGCCCAAGTTATGGTGGCCGCAGGTATTTTGCTTGTGACATGACTGCTAAGGTGTCGGGAACCCTCTCAGAGGCCAGCAGATCTTTTTTAGTGTGTCATGAACTGATTTTTTACAGATGCCAGTTGTGCTTTTGTGCATGTAAGGATAGTTTGTTGTCTTTATAGATCCAACATTGTTTGATTTGGCAATGTTGTGTACAAATATCATGCTTATGTGCCTATTGAGAGTGTCAACCTGCCTTCAAGGTGTTGCTGATTCACCTTTGGTGGGTTCTGTGACTAGTCCCCCTCCAAGGGTTAGGAGTCGATCTCCTCGCCGCAGGAGTGTTTCACCTGTAGTGCGCCGGGATAGGAGTCTGAGTGGGTCACCCCTTCCTCGTCGTGAACGCCGTGTGTCTCCAATTGAAAATGGGTACAGTATCCTCTTTCCTGTTAAGTATCTTTACAAAATGCAATTGTGTTGGTCTTTTTATCATCACATTATAATCATACGTGGTCTGGAAGTCTGGAATTAGAGCCTCACCTGGAATTGGCTGAGCCAGGATGCAGCTGAATTGTTCTTAATCATAATCACATTCTGCAATCACATGTGATCTTGAATTAGAATCTTGTAGTGATTGGTACATCCAACTTATTGCCTGTAATTTTGCAGATTTTTTTATTCTTCTCTTTCCATTCTTATTGTGCATCTTATTCACTTTTATGTGAGCTCTATTCACTTGTCTTTGTTGTGCAGAAGCCCTGTTCCAGTTCGTGATCGCCGTCGCAGCTGGAGTAGGAGTCCTTAATGTCGCTGATGTGGCGCAAATCATCAAATCATGGAAGTTCTGGTTGCATGGATTTGTTTCTTTTCTTGAAGCTGTGGTGGAAGGTTTTGGATGATGAGGTTGTATGTCTTCATATTCTTCAGCACATCACGATGTCAACAGCTTTGTTAGCTCAGTTTTAAGTGAGGTGGGCATGCTTCTATTATTGGGTGGCCAAGTGGTGACTCCAACAACTCTAGGCTGTGGCTTGATGAAAGAAAGCGTTGGACTTCTCTCCTCCATTGAACCTGCTCGCTCCTTCAGTAGAAGCGGTGGCTGCCCACTCTTGTGATAAGTTTCTTTCCTGGTTGACTCCTCCTTTTACCAGTTAATTTGCATTTGACAGAAAAGGTTTTGCCTATAACATGATGGTTAGTTATGTTTGCTTATCAATCATATGTTGCATTTCTAGAGCAGAAGATACTATGATGAATTGTGAAAGTCAGGGTGCTAGATGGTGTTTTGTTCAGAGAGAAAAGATCTCATTTGGGCTTTGCTCTTTTTGCTGTGTTGTGAGGTGATGTTACTGCATAGAACGGCACAGCATGCCTTCTATGACTGAGTTGACGCCTCCATTTGGGTTTTTCTTTGCTGCATTGTTCTCTTCCAGTGTCTCAAGGGCTCATGCAGCAAAAGAGCTTCTTGTGGGAGGGTCAGAATTGAAACATCTTTGTGTGTTTGCTGCTTTTAATCATCAACAATTACCAATAACTCAAAGCTGATCATGCCAAGTATTTTTATGTTTGTCCATCTTGTTATCCATTTCTCAGAGGCTACTGGAACTTCTGCCAGATGTTCCAGAATGCTTCTGTTATATATAGAATTCTGAGAGAACTTGCTTGAACTTTGCAAGAAAGGCTGTCCTTTCCATTGTATGCTGTAGAGGCTCATGGAAGTCTTGGTTATGAGGATGTCTTTCTGTTAACTTCACTGTTCAGGACTTGCAATTCTGGTTCACAGGAGAACAAAGGATTGCTGTTACCCACCTTCCTAAACTTGCCATTGTCAACCACTTTTTTTTCTCAGTTTGAGTGATGTGGGCATGCTTCTGTTATTGGGTGGCTCAAGTGGTAGCTACACCAACTCTGGGCTATGGCTTTATAAAAGAAAGCATTGGACTTCTCTCCTCCATTGAATCTGCTGGCTACTTCAGCAGAAAGACTTCCTGCTGAAGCTGCTGCTGCCCACTACTTGTGATAAAGCTCGGGGTCAGGCCAAGGGAGGTGAATTGTCATACCCTTTCTTTACCAGCTAAGTTTGCATATGCAGAAAATGGTCCCATAACATTGTGAATTGTTATGTTTGCTGATCAATAATGTGGTACATTGCTGGAGCAGAAGGGATGGAATGGGAAAGTTAGGTGATGCTGCTGAATAGTATTTTTTCTGTTGGGGGAAGATCTCATGTAGGCTTTACTCTTGTTGCTGTGTTGTGAGGTGATGTTTCTGCCTAGAACAGCACGGAACTGCACTGCACTGCACTGCACTGCCTCCTCATCTACTACAATAGTGTGCAGACCTCCAGTTGGATGTCTCTAACTGCATCATTCTCTTCCAATGTCTGCACGGCTCATCTGGCAAAATTGCTGCTCCTGGGAGTCACAAGTGGAACTTCATTGCATATTTGCTGCTTGTAATCATGAACAGGTCTACAACACAGCGCTGAGCCATATGTATCCCAGTGTGAACTGGACCTTCTGACAGATGCTCATGAGGCTTCTGTTTCTTAAAGAGGGTTTGAATTCTAAGACAGGCTGTGTTGAACTTGCCAAGCCCTGGTGTCCTCCCCCATTCAATGCTCAGGATTTTTATAGTAGTACACAGGATGACATGTACGAGTCCACTGAATGCTCTAGAATTTGATGGAAGTAAGGAATGATTTGAGAAACCAAACAATTGAAATGAGCTACTTTTGTACCAAGCCAATGGCTTAACTTGTTTTAGATTAAATGGTAAGGGCAAATGATCTCTTCACCCTTAACTCAACCTACCGAGCAACCTATGTAATGGTTATGCAAGCCATTTCGAGGTATTTCCTAGTCCATTTTGAGGCATAGAAAAGAGGAGGATATTACACCTATTCCTTAAGAGTTGAAAGGAAATTATGCCTACTTATGGGCGCAAGATACCTCATGCTCTTAAGGAGTAGGTGTAAGAACTCTACCCCTCCTATGACTAGAGATGTACATTTGTTTAAGTTCTTGATATTGATCATGTGCTTTATGATGGGTAAAGCCCATAGGTTGGAGATGTTCACAAATGTGGGATGTGACTTGGCCACCACCTCCTCCTAGACCCTTGTTTTGGGAACGGCCTTACTATGGGGCTTTAAGCTACACATTGAGGTTTGATAAAAGACTCAGCTTTCCCATAACTTTTTTCATTTTAGGCAGAATAACTATTAATTTTGATGTTTTGAGCCTTGAGGTGTTGAAAATAGGCTTGGATGCACCATTGGTTATTTTTGGGAGTTATGTGGCATCAAAGCCATCAGCCTCATTTTGCAAGTTTTCCATTTGAACAAATGGTCCATGGGAAGTTATAAAATCTTTTACATATTGGAGGAGTTCCTCTTACAAGGCGAAAAGTTGTGGTAGGTCCATGTGAGTTCCAGTTGATTTTGCATCCATTTTTGGCTCAGATTACATTAGATGTCTTTTGTGTCTATTTGTATAGTTAAGATGATTGAGGGGTGTCTGTGAAGCATGTCATTTCGTCCTAATATCTACCAGTATCTCAAGACTTCACTATCTTGACTTCTAGTTGCAAGGAGCTAACTAACACATCACAACTTGCAAAAAGTTCCATTATTGTTGAATAAAGAATTACCACTTCACAAGCACTTGCAAGCATAAGGATAAGGAGACATCCATTAGGGTTCAACACATACTCAACCTTATATGAATTATTATCCCCTTGAGTAGTAGATATTGGAAGTTGTATTGGTGATGACATCAAAGTGGCAAATTGTTGACATTTTTAGACACATTGAATTTCCTCTCTAAATTGCGACACCACTTTTAAGTCATTTAACTAATCAAGGCATAAAAGGCTATTTTTGTTATCTAACCATTTCAATTCCAAAAGATCTAACCACATTAAGATTTGCCTTCCAAATTATATGCTTTGAATGCTAAGGTTTATTTTTTGATGTTAACTTCCATATGACTATTGTGAAATGCATAAATTTGGTCATACCAATTTAGTATCAAAGAGTTACTATTAAATTTTGTACCTATGATTGATGTTCAATGTTAAATATTTATTAAGAGTGTGAGTTCAGAAAAACAAAAATTCTGACCTCACCTTATCAAATTTCCAAGAATTGAACCTTGTGCTTCTAAAATGTATGAAACAATCTAGTCCACTTGGTTATTGAATTAAGTTCAAAATATGAATGAGGCCTTGCACAAATATATTTGATTGTTGAAGTCTTGACATAATCAAATTGGGTGTGTTAGACCTTTTTTTTAAAATATTTTTTTTTCAAGTTCAGTGCAAGTTATATAGTGGTAGTTTTTGTGATGCGAGTGTAAATGCAATGGTTAATTTGTATTTTAGATGTTTTAATTTTTTAATAGGGACTTAGTTTGAGGTTATTAACTTGAGTATGCATATGATGTACATATTTGTTATGCATAATTTGCAAAATTAAAAGGTATGTGAACTTGTAAAGTGAAACATGTGGACTTGTTACCTTGACATCAAGTTTCATATATGGACTCCATTTTAATTAAAAAATATATCAATGAAATCAAGTTTTAAAGATTTTGTAACATGTCAATTGTAAGTTAATCTTATTGGATTATTTTGTTATTTTTTTTTAGTGTAAAAAACATGGGTCTTTTCAAAAGTTCATAGCACTATGGAAAAATATTCATTTTATGTTCGGTTTGTGCACAATTTTATTAAAAAAAAATCCTTAAATGGGCATAAATATAAATAATTTTTTTTGGAATTGATGGATTGTTGGTGTTTTATTACTTTGTCCTTCTAGGGCTCCAAAAAATACAAAGGAATACATATTCCTTTGGGTGACATTTTCATGTGTTGCTTTGTGAGCCATTATATTTTACACTCACCCTTCAACAAATTTTTCCAATTATCAATTGTATGTAAAATTATTTCAGATGACATTTAAAAAATTCAATTTGGACATGATTTTTCAAGTGAAATGATCTAAATATTTAGGATCGAACAAAAGCTTTAAAATTCAAAACAATGAAGTCTAAACACAATAACACCAACCATTACAAAGGCTTCAGATATCATGTGTCATGAACATAAAAACTACCATAAACAAAATATTCCCAAGGCACACAATAGTTAGGACAAACTAATGCCAATAAAATTACATTTAAAACTAAATCCAATCACACAACACAATAATCTAAAACAAAACCACAAAATATGTAAGAAAAAATTCAAACATCAATTTATTCATAACATGGAATGATTAAAAAATGAAACTAAAGGGACAAAATTAAAACATAAGATTGTATTTTTCAAATTCATGTTGAATATAATGAAAATTGGGGGGAGGCAAGGGGCAACTACCTTTATTTATACTTGTTTAAGGACCTATCTCAAGAAATATTCCATGGAGACTTTGAATATCTTTGAGCAACCTTTTCACTCCGTGCATTATGCATGAAAATTGAATACTATACAAATCAATCAATTTGAAAACTACTATTGTTGTAATCTTACATGTCACCATAATCACATGTACTTCTAGTTGCAAAAGTAATTACAGCAATGTATGTGTCAAATTGTAGTTGTAGATGTGACTATATGTTTTGACTATTGTACATTTGATGAAAAGTAAGCTCGTGCCATTAAAAATTGATCACATCCAAAAATTTAGACAATAACCAAGTTGTTTTTGTAACTGTTTCTTAATACTTTTTATAGAACATTAACTTGTCAATTTGTAGTTGTAAATGTGTCAAGTTATTGCAATTGTTGCACAATTGTTGGATGAAATGCAATTAGTTAGATCCAATGATGGATAATAACCAAGGGTGAAAACACATAGTAGAAGCGGCCCATTTTGGCCAAAACTAGGTTTAGTATTGTAGTACACACAATATATATAACTATTAATAAACATGTTGCATTAAATTTTTTGTTTCATTTTTAATGTTTGGGCCTTATAATTTTATAATTTTTATTTGATATTTTTTAGGGAAAATAAATAAATTTTAACACTTTAAATTCAAGGAACCATGTGTACATTTATGGTATATATGTATTATTAAGCTTATTTTTCATTTTAGACTACACTAGTATTTGGTTTGAAATAATCATCCAAATAAACATTTGAAATGAATTTTATGACAATGCCAAACTCTTATTTTTTATCACTTTCCAATTGGAAGTGATTATTTGTCAAACTTTCAATTAACCATAGTTATGGTCAATGTTTTAAGAGACCTCATCTGTGATATGAACATTATCAAACTCTTCACATGGTTCACAAACATGGTTTGAATAAATATAATTCATAAGTGTTAAAAATCATTTCAATTTGTTATATATATATATATATATATATATATATATTCGATGTAATCTTATAAGTATCATTTATGCACAAATATTTCCTAACATCACATAATTTGAAATCAAAATATGTAGTTTCTTCAACAATTGATCTTGAGCTACCATTAGATGCAAAAATGTTGTGAAAGTTCCTTTTAATATTGACATGGTAAAGTTCAAAACCACCACATATAGAGAAACAATGTTTATGACAACATAAATGGGTCCCATGCAATATGTTGACTTGTAAAATTCCAACATTATCTTGTTTATAAGTAGGGTTGCTTCTATTGTCAATCCCATTCTTCACCCATGGACAAGGAAATAAAACAATTGATTAGGAGATGGGACCATAATCTAACCATGTAATATGTAATATCCCTTTCATATAGTCTCAACGATTGAATGATTCTAAGTGCTTCATCCTTATTTCCTTGGGATTGTTGAAACTTAAGAATCATTTGTTACCAATTTGAATAATTTTGGACATTATTAATTTGGAAGTGGTTCCCACACACCTTCATGTTAAATCATATTTAAATGCTATGAAAGTTGTGGGAATTCAAAGTTGGAAAATATCATTTGTTTCAATAGTTAAAGCCCTTGCAATTTGATTGATTGGAATGGCATCTCTAACCAACTTTGCCATTTTATTCTTTAGAAATGTGACAAATCTGCCACATGCAATAAGATCTAATGCTCTAGCATGTTCAACTTTAGTTCTCCCATCCTCAACACATGTGCCTTTTCATCCTTGCAGTTCCATAAGACCATGTGACCACTAGAAGCTCCAAGGATAAAAGTTTAAAATAATTATCAAGTTAAGACATTATTAACTAGGTGTACACAAACATTTAGTTTTTGTTTACCATAACAATAAACAAAAGACACATAAAACACCCTTCATGCAGTTGTACATGCACATGTTACAATTTTATTTTAAACATGTTAAGTACTATTAACAAAGTAATTGGACATGAAAAGGTTAGTGGAACAACTATAATTCATTGTATTCATGGTGACATAATACATGTGTTTGTGAATACAAAATTGTGTGCAATTGAATTTTCAACATTTCTATTTGTGCATTCCATTAAACCAAAACCTAGCATCCATGGTTAGCTAAGACATTTTTGTTACCATGTCCCAATTTTAATCATGTAGTCATGTGGACTATTTGGTTGTGTACTATTAGTCACCCTAAGTGATCATTGAGACTACATGACCAAGGTCATTCATCCTTAGTCATCATTGGGACCACATGATTAAAGTTATAGTTTAAGGATTTACAATTTATCTTGTTGACCACTTGACCTATAATTATAGTCAAATAATTAAAATTTAACTTAAGAAATGAAAAATATATATGATTACAAACTCCAAGTGCACACACATATAAAAGAATTTAAGTGTGAGTCATATTGATGGTTTGACCTGATTTAATAAGTTATTGAATAAAAAACTAAATGTTCATCAAACACATTATGAAATTAAGTAATACCATTTGTAGCAAAAGAATTATGGTGATATTTAAGAATTGAATATCTTAGATTAACATAATATTTTACATTTTGAAATTTAAAACCTAAAACATATTATGTGTATTTATGAAATTCAAAACTTGTGAGATAAATTCCATTGTTACAATATTTTCTTTAAAATTTGATTAAAATTTTATAAAAATAAATGTAATTCTGAAATCAAGAAAAATTAAACACATGTGAAAATGCATATGTAGTTTATATTATTGTAACTAAAGGAATCATACTTGAATTGAAAGCCCAAGTCATAACATTAGAGCTCTAGAACTAAATCTTCAAATTAAATATTTTTACATTCCAAAGTGAAAAATGAAAAAAATCATTCTATTAGAAATAAAAGCATTATAAGCATGTGTTTGCAATTCTAATTTTGATGCTAAATATGTACTTTAAATTGTAAAAAATCATTTTTTGAAATTAATTGTTAAAAAATGATAGTAGTGTGAGCATCAAGTTTTAAAAAGTTTGAATAACACTTACAATCAAATCAATTGCCACTTACAATTTGAGTAACATTATGGTTGATTTGCATGGTTTCAAATGTGCTAGTTTTATTAATCAATTTGTAATTAATTTAAAAAATAATAATTAAATCAGAATTTAATCTTCAATTCATAAAATTAGAACATAGAAAGATGATGAGGGCATGTAATTCTATGACATTTGACCAAGAAAACCCTATATTTTTGGATTGTTAGAATGTTGAACTCAAGAAGTGACAACATGATATTTGACTAATGCAAGCTATGAGGGGTTGCGAACTTTGGAGCATTGCAATTTAAAATGAAAAACATTTTGATGCGTGAGATGTTGTGGCATTTAGTTTCATTAGACCTTACAAAAGTGTTTGTGGTGGAAGATTCAATGGTCATTTCGTAGTAGCAAATGAAGGCATTGGTGGTCATCAATCTTTCAATAAAAGATGAAATCATCCCCCACATCTTTCATCTTGAAAATCCCCATGAGTTGTGGATTGTAGTAGGAACAACAAGATGGCTTCATGCCAAGAAGCAACTTTTATAAACTAACCATGCAAGATGATACTAGCATGTTGAATTTATTGTTTATTGTTAAGGACCTTTTAGTCAAAATTGCAAGAGTAAAAGGTGTCTATTAAAAGTTGATTAGGACTACACAATGGTTTTGAATTGATCATGACTTGTATTACTATTTTGGATTGATTAGGCTTAAAAAGAGGTTTGAATTATGTTTTCAGAAAAGAAGATTTGAATTAATCTTCTTCCATGAGGATGATCATGAGGAGGATTGAAAAAAACAAGATTATTATTATAAAAGTAGATTTTAGAGATGTTGGAGAAGAAAAGGACTTTGGAGATTGAAACTATTTTAGATTTTTGTTTTGATTCTATTTTGAACCAATGTATGTTAATTTTTCATGAATTAATGAAGACAATAATGATTCAATTGTATTCTGGTCAAATTGTGTATACATGTAAATAATAGGATTATTGATGTAGTTAGGAATGTATCAAGTTTGTGTTTCTTTATGTAATATTTTTTAAAAATGTAAAGATTGAAATACAAATTTTCTTGCAAGAAGTTGAATTATGGAACTATAGAATTTAGTGCTTACCATTTGGTGACCATCCCCAAAAATGAATATGGGAAGAAAAATCAAGATTTCTACATATTGTTGACAACTCTTTTCTATTTTTTCTTAAGAAGGTAGCATAAAAGGAAGTGTTTTTCAATTTTTGTAGATTTTCATTTGATCAATTTGTTTTAGGAAAAGACTTTAAGCAAAGTAGTTGTCATAAAGGTTTGAATCTAAAGAAGAAATTGATTAAGAAGAAGAATTAGAATTGGAAAATGTTAATTGAATGATGACCAAAAGTTTGTAAAAATTATTGGATTAGGTTTCAATTCAACAAAATGAGGTAGCATAATTAGAGGAATAGGAATAGCAATTGCATGAAGAAGTAATGCAATTAAATATATGTTTGAACTAGTGCAATATATGGTGCATTGCATGTTAATAACAAAAGAATGATCCACACTAGTTTATTAGATGCCTTTTGGAGCAAGGTTGGAACCTTGAAATGTATTTTCTAGAAGAACATAGAGGCGAACTAATAACTAAGATTGTTTTCAATTAAAGGATACACAATTTGACATTGATCCAAATGTTTGGAAAGATAATGCAATAAAAGCCACACCTATGATTATGAGGCCCAATGGGTGCAAGGAAGAACAAAATTGAATCTGTCACCCATTGAGAAATATGAAATGCATAGATTGGTACATATACTGCCTATTTTTCAAAAGAGTAAAGAAGATAGGATTTAAGACCAAAAGATAGAGGACTTAATTGGTAATTTGGTTCATCACCATATAATCAACCTTTAAATGAATGGGAGGACAACCTAAAAAATGATAAGGTTGGATAGAAGACACCATAGGTTATATAGGCTATATTAGAAGAAGAATATTTTGAGCATCAAATGTATGTAACATAAACCATAAATCAACAACAAAGATTGAGAATTTTCCTTAAACACATATTTCAATTTGTATTTGTCTCAATCATATGTGTTGTTATGGAAACTAATCAAAACAAGTTTTTGAATAATGAATCATGGATGAGGAGGGACTAGCAAAGTATGAATCAATATGGATACCGAGTTTGGAATTTAAGAATCTATGGTGCAGATGGTAGACCAAGGTCCATATCAATCATTACGAATAGGAAGCTCATGTGATCATGTGTTGTTCATTCATTGAGGAGTTTATTAGGTAAGGATTAGTGGATCATGTAACCATTTAAGTGTAAAACAAATTGGGCATGGAAGCAATGTAGCCCAAAGGAGTGGTAGTAAAGAACCATGACAATCCCATGAATAATTAGAATATGAGAAATGAGAGTTACCATGTGGATGGCATGAAATTAAAAAGAACCCCAATTGTTCTTCAACCACCATTTCGTCCACATTCAGCTGCTAATAAAATCCGATTGACAATAATCTAAGCTTAAATTGGATACCCTAGCAAAAAATGTATAAGGTGTACATGCCCAACAATCACAAGTTGGACAATTCAACCCATGCAAATTATAGGAAAAGAGTATGGCATTATAATTATTCACATGAATGTTCCACTAATTATAAGAATGCTAAGATCATCTTTGGAAGGAATAAAATTGGGAACAACTATAAAAATTGTTGCCATTTGCCACAGTTGGAGTTAATTTGGACTTGGACCAAATGCAGGAGGGAACCACAAAGTTTTTAAAAACTTGGTTGAACTAATTATTATGTTTCACCTACGTTTATAAAACCATTTGTAACAATTCATGCGATATATTCACATGTTGGGGGAACAATACCTACTAGTTTTATGTTAGTTAGACTTGTGGTAATGGAAACACATGGTACTGAACCAACAAGGATGATTACAAAAGGCCTAATTATAATGACATTTGTTTCCACAATGTTACCATTAGATCCAAGAGGAGAACCACTAGTTCTTCAAGGAGGTTTTGGAAGAATAACAAGGATATCTATATTACCAACTATATAACTTTATAGGAGACCTTTCACTTATCCAAAATACAAGAAAGATTTTAATCCGGATGCTTGTGTGAAAGTATTTAAAGCAACCATTAAAGTTAATGGGGATTTAATGGTAAATGAGGAGAACAAATTTGTCCAATTTCACACTCAAAGATAATGCATCAAATTAATGCAACAACTACATGAAGGATTTTTTGAATCATAGATTTGTGGATTTGGAACAAACTTTTTATAAACAATATTGAACAACATATAATGATGAACATGTGTAGTTGTAGTTGAAGAATTTGAAACATGAAGCAATAGAGTGGGTGGAGGTGTACTATGAACAATTGTTGAAGTTGGCCAATAATTTGCAAACACCCATTATTGATAGTTTTTTAATTACAAGGTTTAGATTTAGGTTGCATTCTTACCTATGGGTTGCAACTACAAGAATGAAGAAGTTGATGTTGTAGCAACATAAAGAACTCATGCTAATGTGTGAGGAAGGCATTTCACAAATTGAAGCACATAGTTCTTTATGAGTACCCCAGGTACTTAAGACCATAATGGTAACCACAACTTTATTCTTAAACATTGTGGACCATTGTAGACCCTAGGTCCTTCCAAGTGAAAGCACATTACAATGGCCAAATTTTTTTTTCACAAATATTGTTTTTCGGAAATGTGCAACTTTCAACTTCCACCAAGCCAATATTATAAGAGCTTTTCATAAATTATATTCAAAATAAGGTAGTTCAATTGTCGAATAATGCAATTGGGTGAAAGCATGGTAAAGTATACAATTCAATTACCTTGGTAGTCTACTTGTTAAACTAACCAAAAGTAGGACTAAAACCCATCATAAAACTATTATACATTAATTTTTTTTAATTAAATGACACAAAACAAGATAATTCTTCACTTTTATGAATTTATTTTTAATTTTAAGTTGTAAAAGTAGGTTCCAAATAGGTTTTTCTAAACGCAAGTTCCTTTTGAAACCTACTTTTTGCAATGTAACATTTGTTTCAAGTATGTGTCAAGTATATTCTACCAAAGAGAAAATAAAATTTATTTATTTTCCTTCCTATGAATATATACTGATCTTTATGTTATAACTTCACACAAATTTATTTCATTAAATTTTCTAATAAAAAAGTACTTTTGAACATCATATTGGCCAGTCAAATTCAAAATTAGTACTTGTTCCCTACTTTTATTATTCCAAAGTTTTTGAAATTTTATATTCAACTTAATACAAACCCAATGGAAAACACCATGGTTTTAAAATGAAATTTAAGTAAAAATTGAATTCATTTTCTTGTGTTTTTGCAAAAAACTGTTTATTTTTAAACTTAGTATTTTTTCGTTAACTTCATATATATAAAATACCATGCTTTCACCCAATTGTCAAAGGAAATTACATTTTTTTGATTAATATTAAATTTAAAAAATTATATTTGTGAGAAAATAGATGTTACCATGATATATTGCAAAATGAAAATATATTATTTAATAATATATTAACTAATAGTACTTGCAAAATGATTCAAATAATTACAAAATTTAATGAAGTACTTAACCATATATTGAATATGAATTGATTGTACCATTTCAATTACAATTAGGTCCACCAACACTAGAAGGAGCCACATGTGCCCCCTTAGACCATTATTTTTTTGTTGTTTACAAAAAAAAATTCTTAAAATCTTTATAATACATTTTTAAAAAATTAAGAATATTTAAAGTTTTCTTGATACTATTATGTTAAGGTGTATATTTTAAAATTGTGCTTTTAGTGTCAAAATTGTTTTAAACTAGTGGTTACAAGTCTTTAAAAGTGTAAATTATATGTATTTTATTCCTTAGATTGATTTCAATTTTTTGTGATATGTACATAATGTATTCGCAATAACATTTTATTAAAAAAAAAATTAAAATTTCTATTTTTCTTACAATTCAAAATTCAAAAAATTAAGTAGTGATTACGAGTGCTAATGGTATATGTCAATATAATTGCACTAAATTGAAAAGTTTGACTTATATGATTTCACAAAAACATTTGAACAAGTTTTTTATTAAAACAAGCATACATGTATTGAAAAAAAAATTTGTTGAAAAATTACTTTCATTTGAAAAATGATAAAAATTATGTTGGAGGCCTTCGTATCAAAATGCATTTTATATGTTTATCAGAATGTTAGATGAAATCAAATGAAAACTAACCCAAAATATACTGAAAAACAGAAAAATCTTCCTTAAAGCAGCCCCCCCCGCCCCCCCCAAATGTGCTTTCAGCCTACCTATTACTTGAACTAGACCCCTAGTATACTTAAGAACCAAAACCTGGGTATCTTCTATTATGCAAGTATCAAGATTTTGAAAAATGCCTTGAGGCACCAGTTCACGAGGTGCTACTCCAACATTGAGAAATGGCAGTCAAGGCATCATGATGGATATCACTTGTGATTCAGTGTGAGAATGACCTGAAACCTTGGCCAATTCTCACAAGTTTTCTTGTACCTGCCCAACCCTGATTTAAACCACCAAGCAACTAAATTGGGTAAAAGATTACCAATGACATGTTGAGCATGGGCCAACTTTCAAAATTTGAAGTGTATATCCCCCACAACATGATCATCTGGAAGGAATCATATATCCCACCTCCAAAAAAAAACTTGCACCTATGGTGTGTAGGGAAGAGGTTCTAAGACATACCAGATCAAGCTAGGACTAAAGTTCTTTCCATGCTGTATCAAGCTTTCAGGGGTGTATGCAGCGAGGCCAAATATCCGGGGAAATATCTTTATATTGCTACTTTTGGATGCAGAACTGATTGACGTCTGATCTGACCAAATTTCCCACATGGTGCTAATCACATTGAATATCAGAGAATCAGACCTTTCCAATGGGCTCCCCTTTAATCTGTCAAGATGCCTTTGCACAAATATCAATATTTTATAACTACCCAATAAAAAAAACTTGGCATGGCATGTGCAGTTCCTAGTTCCTACCCATATTCTAAACTCTTGGCGTGACATTTATATCATGATGCTAAACTTTGGTTGTGACATTTAAGATGACACAACAAGCCACATCGATATTTTAAAAGTTGGCTGCGTGTCAAAAACCATGTCACCTTATCTGGAATGATGAATTTGGATGATGAAATCTTCTCAAACAATTATATTCCACTCTCTATGGAATGCTTTATCAAAAACCTCCAAGAGAAAGCCTGATGCAAAGGCGGTTGGTAAACAAAATTGGCACCGGTTTGATACCTTATTCAGCATAAAGGCTGGTGTGACCCAGCACCCAGTTTCCCCCTTCTGAGGCCACACAGTTGGATGAACCCTTATGCACACTTTTACAACCCTCAGCAATGGGGATGGTTAGCTGGGGAACAAGAACCCAATGAAAAAAGTGTCACGTTGTGTGCCATCCATCCATGGTGATGCCTTTGTGGGTGCTGGTTCACTCTGGCTGTAGATGAGGACCAGTGTTGGCTGTTGAATGTAATTCATAATTGTCAGGTAGGTTGTTTTTAAAAAATAGTTTTGGCTGATGATTAGGTTATCAATATTTTAAGATAATAACTGCCAATTATCCATAATGGTAGGTTATAGAACAGTCAATTGATAATCATCAATTATCCTGTTGGTTATTAGCTGGTTATAGACTTTTTTTACAAAGTACATTATTTTTCCTGTTTATAAATTTTTCTATCATAAAATTGTTGGGTGTTTTAAGATTGATAACCTACCTAGATGATAAATAGGTCATTCAGTCTCCAACAGTCTTGCATGAAAAGCTTTGCTACAGACAGACAGCCAGCCAGAAGGGTAAGCAAAGGGAAAGCAAAAGATTTCATCGATTTCTAGCGCCCGTGCACTACAATTCTTGTGTTGCTTTTATGTTTTTGGGCCGATCATTAAAGATACTAGAATTTGGTTACACTCCTGTTTGCAACAACTTTGCAACAATAATAAACTTGGTGCCAATCCGTCTAAAAAATTTCGTGTGAATATGATTCATGGCAAGAACAATTCTGTGTCCATCTAGGGAGGGGGGGAAGGGAGCGAGGGAGGGGGGTTTGGGAATACTTGATGTGATGTAAACCAGTCTAACCAGTTTCTGGATTTGATACCTCCAAGTCACATGTAGTAGCCGGTTTGGTTTTGTTATACTTGATGTGATCTAAACTAGAGTTACTAGTTTCTGGATCTTATGCCTCCAAGTGACAGGAGTTAGCTTGGTATACTTGATGGGATCTAAACCAGTCTAACTAGGTTCTGGATCTTATACCAACAGATTGAACTGGTTTCGAGCATCGTGTGGCGGGCACCGGTTCAAATAGTAATCATATGGACAAACCGCGTCACGGTAAGTATACATACATGTGATAGAAAAGGACAAAGATTAAAGCAAGATCTATGATTGGGCTGCAGTAGCTGCTTCGACGGCTTGAACACGAGGATTAAGGACAATTTATTGCGGAAGATCACTAGTCTCGCCTGCTAGTAATTTCAGGAGGATATCGATCAACGTTGTTGTATGATCAGATTCCTGATCACTGCAGTATATATGCAGAAAATGCAATCAACCATACAAGAAGTCTCCTCTTTTTTTTTCACACACTAGGACCACATGAAAACATAAATTCAACAGATGAAATCTCATCATACTGTACTAGTACTACGCACTAGTTTTTTAGATTCGACCTACAGCACCTAGCTAGTTAGTCAAATCGGCGGTGGGTTGCCGGTCGGGGTTGAACACATGCAGATCTTCACTCCACTCTACACAAGTACGTAACCAGCAGCTTCGGTTGTATCCTAGCTAGAATACTCGTGGGATCTGGGAGCTATCAATCCTATGAGGAAATTGCGCTATTCAGGTTCTTCACACTGATTACCATTTCGCATGCCCATCACTTCGAATATCGTCGTACTTTCAGTTCCTGTCGCATGTGCCGGGCGGGCACAAGCAGTTTCCGCACTTTCCCGTCTCTTCGGAGTCACTTGAGAAGTACTCGTTGTTGGTTCCGTCCTTGACGCATGTGTCCGGCGGGCAAGAACAGTTCCCGCACTTTCCTGTCTCTTCGGCAACCGTGAAGAAGAACTGATCATAATTGTTTCCATCGTTGGCCGCACAGGTGCCCGTTGGGCCGCATGCCCAGTTGCCGCCGATTTCGCCGGTCACGGTGAAGCAGCTGCAGAAGGTCATGCGCTCATGAATATTATTAGGTCGGTTTAGAGTATTCAAACATCATGTCAATTGCAAATTAAGTACTGATATTAATGACATGTCTCTGAGGTTTTACATTATTGTCTTACCAAAAGCAAACTCTTGGAAATTCTCTGCACGAAGTACAAGGTCGATTCGAACCTTAGAAGTTTGAAGAAAACTACAACCCTTTCTATAATATACACAACTAGATGGAAATGTGAGAAAGCATGATCAAAACCACAGCATAGTCTAGTACTCTTAACTTTACCCTATCCAGACATAAATGTATATGCAAGGCAACAGGGAGACCTTGAAGTAGTATGAGCAGGAGGGGGACTGTAGGCATTGAACCAGGCGGTGACAGGAAAAAAACAAAGCAAAGAAGGGAGGGTAATATTATACCTCCTGTCAGCGGCGTCCTCGAACCACGAGCTGTGGTTGCATCTGCAGAGAGTCAATCCACAGAAGCAAAAGTTCTCGTAAGTCCCCATTTACAAGACCTGAGCTACCACTGTCTAACAGGCAACGCCTACGTACTCTTCCTCAAGGACGATCAACACAGAGCATCGTGAATATGATCCCATTAGAATCCTTCATACAGCAAGGACATGATCCCGTAGCCAATTTCTGCATAATCCCCACAGACTATAAGACTAATCAAGGACGCGTTGCTTCGAAGAACATCTAAACCGAATGAGCTGGAAGGCTTCTTCCACCTCTTGTCCAACAAACAAAACTTGAGCTTCAAAACCACCCATAGAAGCCAACATCATACCAACAAAGTCTAATGAGAACTCTGATCACAAGTGATCTGCAGAAGCAGCACAACAGAATCAGGACATCAGGAGCTGCTGCAGTAGGGAAACCAGAAAGATTGCTCACGTGCAAGTGGCGCGGCAGCCGCACTTGGGGCAGCATCCGCATCCGTTACCACAAGACATGGTGATGAAGACGTTGACTTGCAGGAGGAGACAGGAGCAAGAGCAAACCAAAGCAGTAAGCTGGTGGAGCTAGATCAGGAAGAGCTGCAGTGCAGTGCAGTGCAGTGGAGGGAGGAGACGGCGAGAGAAAAAAAAGCTGAGAGATGCAGGGAGGCAGGAGGCTGCAGCTTTGTGGCTGTTGTTGTGGAGGCGATGGCGTTGTAGCGGAGATGCGGCCCGCTCTTTATGTTGCCCCCCCTCCCTCCACGCCGCGCCGCCTCCGCCGGCCCGGGTCCCGCCAGTTCTGGTTTTAGAAGTAAAACGCCCCCAAGAATATCAGGAAGTTTTGGGATCTAACAAGATAATGGCAAAGCAGTGGGGCCGTGGAGAGGGTAGGCCGCGTGGGAGGGGGGGCGGAAGAGAAAGAGAATTGTTGTTGCTTCACGCCTCCAGTACACTTGGTGAACATTCAGCGTTGACACACAACCAAGGAATCTAAAGGACTGTAAGCTATTATCCGCATTGCCATAATTTCCAAATTTCTAATATTATTTTCATTTTCAGTAATCCCTTCTAATACTTGGCACCTGGAAACTTTGTTCTTCCGTGTTACGTACCCGCTCATAGAGTGGGTGCGGTATTTATTGTCAGATAAAGTGGGGGAGGAAAAACCAACAAAAGAAATTCTGAATCTACCTTAGGCTCCAGCGTTTCGTAGTTGTCATAACTCATAGCCAGTGTTGGGCAGGTTTCAGGATTTATGCAGGTCAAGGTCCAGGCTATAAATTCAGGTTCTAAGGTCCTTGGATAGGAGGATAGAAGTTTTGTTGGAGTCACCATTGAAATTGATCTGGACGATCAACCTCTTTTCAAAATTGAATTAAAACGAACCAAGGATGTCATCCTTTTTCAACATGATTAGGTTTTCTAGCTAGATAACTATAACTTTATAAAAAATATATAAAGCACAAGAAAAGTTAAGAAATTTCTATTTCCTGCCAGTGCTTCACATCAAGGTTATTGCCCAAGGAGCAAGGCATTCCCAAATAAACAACCCTTGGCTCAGCCTCGGATGGGTGCTTATTTTGGGAATGCCCCAGTCCTCTGGCATTACCACCCCGCTCTTTCACCTTCTTAGTCCCTTTTTCCCGCATATCTCTCTCTCTCTCTCTCTCTCTCTCTCTCTCTCTCTGTGCAAATTCCCTTGTATGGACTTGAGTTTGTTGGAAGATATTGTTGTAATTTGCATCAGTTATGTGATTCAAATCTGGGGAGCAAAGCTAAGAGGGCCAAGAAATTAACTGAAAATAAATAAACTGTGCTGTTATGTTTTTTCATGGAAAATATATGGATAGTACAAATGCTTAAAGGGGACTGCTGTATGGGAAAAATTCATGCAAATGGTACAAACACAAGATCATCATGGAGCTGGGTGGACAGATCATGGAAGTGGAGCCAAGGGAATCTGGAGTTGTTGGGTACTGCAATTAGTTTATACTTGCAACTATAGTCTTCAAGGGAGTTTCTACCGACATCCATCCTCCCAGGGAAAGTAGTCACTATTGTGCTGACCTTGGCTTATGGTCTTGTTTAGATGTTTTTAATTATGATCTGAAGTGTAACCCCCAAGCTTGTGTCTCATATGAAAGAATATTGTTTTTACACCCATCAAGTTCAGGGTTTAAGATTCAGATTCTTGGGCTCAAAACACTTGTTGTTAATTTAATACTGTTTTGATTTTAACATACAAAAATCAGGATTAAGTACATGGTTAAACTTTAAAGTGGGTGTACCTGATTAGGAAGTTGTGCAAAATAGCCTACACAAGTCATAATTTCATATGTGGCTGGCTTGAAAGATCCCCAAACATGGAATGGACCAAGGGAATATATAAGAATTGTTGGCCAATACAATAGATTATACTTCAAACTATGCCCGCAACTGAATTTTGACCAATGTGGTCACAAAGATTATTCCTGTCTGACCTGTTGTAGATTGATAACATGTGAAGATGCAGCTCGCGTGGTAATTGTGTGAGGATATTTCATTTGTGCATGCAAAATTGAGAATCCCACTGTATATGGGAGTTTAAGCGTTGCAGTCTGGGACAAAGATAGGGGGTCATGATGACACATGTTGTGTAATGATAGGCTAATACAATGCAATAAAATGAATCACTAGTTAGAAGGTTTTCAAGACCCTATAAACCCATGCCTTTCTTGACAATCTCTACACAGAGTTTCAGCAAATCAATGGGATTTCAAAGTTGCTCCTTTGGTTATCCAATTCTGTTGGTCAATTGACAAATATCTGGTAATTGGGATAACCAGGTACTTTTTTGCCAATTGCAACTCAGAAATTCCCCTTGGTTAATTAACTTGTTGGGATTGGTTTGTTGGGGGCCCGGTGGGGAGGGGGGATCGATGGGTTTTCTTTTCAACCAAGGAAAGGAAGAAGCTTAGACTACACACTACACATCACCAAGAGATTGCCATTCATGAGTTTCCCAGGCACATCATCCAGGGATGGTTTGGGGTGGGCAAAATCTCCTTATTTTAGTTTATGTTCTCTTTGGCTCGTAATTGGTGGCATGTCGAATCCATCACATGGGTCGAACACAGGACCCACATTAGCTTGGTGAACCTGGTAGGCAGAATGACAGTAGTAGGGCCCCTTCCCCGGCCCATTCCCCGCGTAAACAGACAGCTGATGAATAACAACTTGCCATTGGGCAACACGGTTGAACAAGGTCATGTGGATTGCCAACCCATATCATCTGTTTTAGTCATACTGCAATAAATTATTTATTTAATGGGGTACGATGCTGAGATTTGAACACTGATGCAGGGTTTCCCAAGTCAATCATTCTCCACAGGATCTTGAAATCTGTTTGTTTGTTGCATTTGCACCATTTCAAAGGGGAGGCAAGCAACTTGATTCCAATGGGTCCAACACGTTGCGTTGCCTCCGTACCAATTTGACCCACAGGCGCATTTGCAAGTTTCATGGGTCAATGACTTTCAAATTGCCCTTCCAAGTGACTAAACTGATGAAATTGAACGGTTTAATATCACTGACCATAAGAAGATTTCATCTATAGTATTCATCTGTATAGGTATTCAGTGCTTTCAAAATTCAATCTTCATTACAGCATCCCCACCCATATATTCAATTCCCCCAAAATAAACTTCACTAGTCTTTTCACATTGAACCCTCTGAATGCATTGGGTTCACTGGATGTACAGAGTTCATACATATGGGATAAATAGTCTTGTATCAATATTTTTCACATTCATCATTACTTATTTACATGTCCCAAGCCCACTCATAAATTTGAAATCAAGACCATGTAAAGTGAGAGACCTTTAGGTAATAGCAAAGCAAGTGAACCAATCAAATAACTTGACCAATCAATAGCAGTGAAAAACTTTGCCCTAAAGACCAATCAAACAATCTAACCAATCCACATCAGGATTTAAGCTATGCAATGGCTTTTGCCAACCACCTCATCCCATACAAATATGCCATCCCAAAACCATTTTTGTGAACCAAACCAGCAAGTTTTCTGAATCCAAGACATGCTCTTACAGTACGTAGGCCAGGATACTCTTGAAAGCTAGAAGAAAATTGAAGTCAACCCTAACACCCTAAACCCTTTGATACCCACAAAAAAGAAAGCCCAAACAAAGGAAAACTCTGTGTAACAACTTTAGTGGGGTGCCCATACACCAATCAACTTGATTTCCACACAAGTCATTGCTTGTACTATTAACTAGAAAGCATGTCCACTGTAAAAGAATTCACACCTCTGAACTGCAGAATCACGCCTTTCCTTACTGTCCATCTACCAAGTTGTACAAACACCTAGCTTTAGACTTCAACAAGTTGTAAGCATGGAAGATTCATATTTTCCTAAGGGCTAATGGTAGCTACTAGCTACTCACTATTTTAAGGTAAAATTGAGAGGCCAATCAATAATCCGCATAATTATTATTTTCCTTTGAAAACATTCCCTATTCTCTTTCTGAATTCAGGGAGGGGTCTGGGCAAGGTATGGGCAAGTTTGGCTAGGGTTGGGTGCACAATCTGGAGTAAAACCGGGGTTAACCAGCAATAGAAAAGATGGGTCTCACATGGCACCTGGCCTCTGTTCGTTGTTTCTGGGTTTTGTGGCTTTTACCACCAAAAATTAGTCTTCCCAAATACTACTGTCTGATTATTTTGAAAAAGACCTTGAAACTTGTCTTTTCATGCAAAAATGAAACCCAAAATGAAGGTAACTAGGTCCTGGGTTTTAATGCCACAACCCTTCAATTTAATGCCATGACTACAAACGACAACTGCAAAATGTGGCATACAAATAGGAAGGACATAGGCTATTCTTGATGATCATCCCACATCATGTCCCACTGCCAATTGCTTGATTGCAAAAATGGGATTCAATGCTGCCACTGTTCAGTATGCAATCTCGAATTGGATTGAAAACTGTTAGGAAGATAGGAAGATTTCACCCAATTTAAGCATAAAGATCTTAATAAAACATTCAATAACTTATTGTCTTCACCTCCACGATAGGTTTGTGCATTTATTAAAATATTACCCAGGTCCCTAAGCCTACCCTACAAAAGAGCTTTTTGTCATAACTGTTGTAAGTAGTAATAGTCTCTCCAAAGGTTGTTCTTTTGGGTAGAAGCCATCATTTCCTCACTTTCAACACCTTCATTTAGAAATGCATCCCCCTAATGTAAGTAAAGAATTTTGGTTGTGCTAGGCAGAATCAGAGACATATTGAGATGGTTCTGAATTTACACACTCCTCCCTCTCTTCTTCCCTAAGCCAGCACCTACAGACAAGGGAGTTATTCGTTCATTAGTTAGTAATTTGAAATGGGTCAACAAATCAGTAGTCATGCTGTACAAAGGTCAAACAAAGAGTCACAAAGATTAATTGGAACAACAATGGGCCATGTAGGTGCTAGGTACCAAGTCTTTGATACTACTAATTTGAAGATTATTTGGTTTTGCTAGAATTGGGTAGTAAGAAAATACAACTTGGTTGTTTTTGTTGGGGAGCAAACACGCACTTTGACTTGCAATTAATCCAAAAATATACCCCATTGGATGTGTGCATTCTGCAGACTTCCTCGTACATGCACACATGCAATGGGGACTTCCTTTGTATCCTAGCTACATTTGGTCCAAAGGCCAAATGGTTATTATTGTGAACCTACCTCTCATATTTGGGCCAGATTAAGTAACTGCATCAAGGAGACAGCGAATGGTGGTGTTGTCTTGCACTAAAGTTGTCCAGGTTTGCATCAATTTAGTACTCTATAGCTGCTTTGGGAGGAGTCTAGGACTCAAGATCCGGCAAATTAAGTGCAACTTGTCATTTTGTCATCTCTTATTTAACAACTGTCCAGTGTACAGTTGTGTCAGTGGCGTGTTTCCTGCCTCCATACTAAATTCTTATTCTTCGAAGAGCCATCCTTTGAAGAGGCCCACTAAGTCCAAACTCCGAAACTTTCTGTTTTTACTCTTCTGTAACGGTCCCATATAATCGGCATACTTTACATCTTACTATGGCCGAAATTCTCTTATTTTTAGAAGGACCAAATGAATCATGAACTAAACTTGGGTTGTAGTCTTGCCATACAAAACGACCACCACCCTGTCTCTACGATTCTACCTTCCTTCGGTGTTTGCCTTGGGCTCTTTGGGATGAAATTTTGTCACCCAGTGGCTTGAAATGGAAAGAATCTCCAATTCCAAAAGTCCACTTCAGGCCATAAATAATTTTTGCCATGGCTGTAGATTTGAGAGAACACAACGGTTGAATAGTACAAGCCTGGGTAGGCCCAGGCCAGATGAACACGGATGAACTATCATAGAACCTGGAGCAAAACACTATCTGTGAAGAAAACGCCAAGCCTAGTGGACACAGACAAATTACTTACAACAAGTGGTGTTTTTTCTTTTTTTTTCCTTTTTTAAAAATTAAAAAATCTTTAGTATGACACAAATTGACTACAGTGGGCAATGCATGGTGGACTAGGTGGCAACTATTTGAGGAGATTTTTTTTTCTTTTTTTTTGTGGGAAGATAAAACAGGAGTAAAGTTAAGTACCCTTTTCTTTATAGCATTATTGTTCTTTGGTGTGACACTTCAAGTTTCTGTGTGTGCTAAGACTAACTCCATAATACACAAGCAAACTGCAATTTGGGTAACAATGAGAGTAGGCCAGTTATTGAGAAAACATCTGCTTATCAACCCAGTTATTGATTATTTTAATAACCAGGTTGATAACCTACTTGGATGATTGTACTTTCATCCAGGTAGGTTATAATCCTACAACCCTGTACAAGCTACCCTACAGGTAGATGACATAATCAATGGTTTTCAGAACTGGTCCTTATGCATAACTGACAGTTACTACTAAAACAATTACTGGGTAAATTGATCATCAAGGGGTATTACTTTGACAATGAAATTGATAACTGACATGTCTAAATCTTCAAAAGAATTTTGAAAACCTACCTGGCTGGTTAATTAAAAAACCTAATAATCAGCCAACACCAGTAACAACCAAATTACACACAAGAAAAATATGTTAACAAGCCAGAAAGCCACATAAAAATCAAGCCACCAATGAGCAAACATGTTGTAGTCAAATGCAATTTTCATGGCTTCCTCAATGGGTTTCCTTGCACAGTTGACCTTGAACATTGAAGCTACATCATTCAACTTTGCTCAATGAACAAAGGTCAAGCTTGCATCTCAGGCAGCCCAAAGAACTTATCAAAACAATAGGGAGACTTGAGAAGACTCAAATGGGCAAGAAAGGTCTACTCCATGGGAAGGCTCATCCAATACTAGGGATAAATGATGCCAGTGTCATTCATAAGTTCACAAAACATGACCCACTTGTCGAACAGCTCAATGAGGTCAATTGCAGTTTGACAATCCACTTGACAATTTTTTTCAGTCATAACCCACTCATTTCGACTACCCATTGTCAAGCCTCTTGTGCTTGCTTTTTAGTGGGCATGGTGTCATGTCTCCCCATGAAGTAGGCAAACACATCAAATCTAGACGTGCTTGTTCCATCAACTAGCATTCTCAACATTACAACATGTGTAATTGCCTTCAACATTTGCATTCAAAGCATTGTTAGGTGACCACAACTTCAACATCATACAAATGTTTTAATTTGGCTTCTACAACCTTATTGTGGAATATAATCACACATCTTAACCAAAACTGACATGTATTAATTATTCTTTACAAGGCCTAAACGTATAGATCCACACAGTCTTTATGTCCTACATAAGTTTCAAGAATTTTGTCTTCATCAACTCAATGGGTTTACATCATTTACAATTTTGCTAAAAGTTGGTGTTAAAATATTGTAGAGTGACTAAAATGCAATCTCTATCTTATTTGCTACTTGGACAAAGTTTAAATTGTGAGGTTCAATTTATGAACTCTACATTGGACACCCACTATGAGGGGGTTACTTGATCATTATTTCAATTGGAATGTCATTACAATATGTACCTTGTGAAAACATTCGCACCATTAACATTAAAACACATGAGCTTCTGTTTGTTAGAATCAATTCAATTAATAACGTTCCATAATTTTTCAAGCTTTACATTGAAACATCTTTGTTAGATCATCAAAATTCCCCTACACAAAAACATTTTAAAAATTCAATAGGATTGGCACTCTCTTTAAATTACCTACATTATAGACATGGCATTTAAGACTTCTTATCCACTTATCCAAATGGACCTTCAACACAACTTCTAGCTATGAATATTGCATTATGCACTTCTAACATAATGGCTTTAAATACCATTCTGTATGCATGAAGTTTTCCAATTCTTTGCCAATATAGTTTAACAATATTTCAAAGGTTTTGCTTGATATTCATGAACTTAAGCAATTATTTTATTATATTAGAATCAATTAAAGGGTGATCATGTTGTAATAAAAAATAGATTGTAATAAATGTTTTGAGGGAATTATGATGTTTCAAAAATTTATGTTTCAATTTTGGGAGTCATTTTGGAACTCTTTGAAATTTAAACCATTTTGATGTCTTCCCATGGAGAATTCCAAAGTATATTATAAAGAGGGTGGTCATGTTTCTTCCCAATTTAGTTGCAACCTTATGAATATACAAAGGTGTATTTTGTGAATTCTAAGGAATATAATTGGGTATATTACGATTTATGAATGTATATTTTGAATGTATATGAACAACCATATTACATGTGTATTCAAGTATTATTATTAGCATAAATGGCCTTGATATTATGGTTACACTGATTAGTGTATATTTTTCGTATATTAAAATTTTACATAAAATATTTACCAAATATATTGCGCCCATATTACAATTTATCCACACCATTTTATTATATTTCTTAAAATTATTACAAATGACATTTATTATTATTTATATTAATTACATGTAATAAAAAACTAAAATTCAAAATTATCTTTGACTAATATTTTTTAAATAAAAATATTTTACTACATAATGATCATAATGATGATCGTATTAGAATGATAAAAAAAAATATTATATAATTAATGAAATAATATATTATATTATTATAAAATTATTTTCAAATGGCTAGTGTATTTATTAAGATTTTTTTATTAAAAAATAAAATATTAATTATAATAAATCACAATAGCTTTAACAAGTGATGTAATCATATATAATAATAATAATAATAATAATAATAATAAAATTGCTAACTTAGGCTAGCTACAAATTACATTATTATTATTATTATTATTATTATAAGTAATAAATTATGAAATATTACTATATTATAATAATTACCAAGAAATATTAATATATAATTTAAAGTTTTTATTTTTCAAATTTATAATTAATATTTATTAAATATTAATTACTCAATGATTATAATCAATTATTGATATATAATTTTTATTTTCAGTTTTATTATTTTATTATTTTATAATAATTACTGTAATAATTAGAATTGAAATCTAATAAATTATATTATACAAATGCAAAAAATATTTTTGAAGGAAAAATACACTTATTCAAAATATAAAATATTATTGTAATAGTTCATAAATACCTATAATGAATGAAGTAATAATATGAATAATAAAAATAAAATAGTTAACCTTGGCTACCAACTAGCTACAATAATAATTGAATTAATGTTATTTTTACTATTAGATATTTACATTTATATTTCTTATTAACTATAAAAATTAGAATAATAATGGGATTAATTATAATAAAACAGTTAACCTTTGTTAGGTTTTAATTATGTTATTAAATTAAAAACACTAGTACTCAATATTTATAATTAATAGTTAATAATTATTAATTACTGAATATCTCAGTTATTATATTTATTTATTTGGTTATGAAATATTAATTAATTAGTTATCAATAGTTAGCTAATTATTAAAATATTAGCCAATTACTAGTTATTAATTGGTTGATAGATACTTATAGTTAATATATAATTAAAATTCAATATTATTACTATTTATTTAGCTAAAAATTTAAGTAAGATTTAATAATAACTAATAATATAATTAATTGAGTAATCATAATATATTGATGATTATTATTATAAATAATTAGGTAGTTTCTAATTTAGTTGTTAATTAATTAATTATCAAGTTTATTATTTTTTAATATTTTATTCATTAAATTATTATTATTATTATTATTTAATTAGTTGATTTATTAGTTTATTAGTTAACTAGTTAGTTGCCATTTACCTATTTAATTATATATTTCAAGATGAAAATGAAAGCGACTTTACCTATTTGTGAGTAAACAAATTTTCAAATGACTTGCAATTAAAAAGTTTATCCCATAAGTTTTGGCTTTCATTCTCATTTTGAAATATATATAAACAATGTGTTTTGTTTTACATTTTCATATTTAAAAACATGGGCATATGGGATGAGCCAATAAAAATGATTTAACCCAAATAAAATAAAAATATTGATGTACTTACACCTAGCTACCTACTTGCCTAACTTACCTACCTAAGTAGGTATTTGGCTTAGGTAGGTAAATAGGTCCTATCTAGATAAGTGTTTAGCCTAGATGGGTAGATAGGTATATAGGTAGGTAGGTAGGTATTTAGTTCAACCTACATACCTAAATATTGATTTAAATTTAATTTGGACAAATTCAATTAATATGACATTTGGCAAATTTCTATTGCACCACGTGTCATAATCGAAACCATCCAAACATAAAAATGAAACATTTTAGATTATTTCAAAATAGTAATAAAATATTTTTAATGATTAAAAGTTGGGACACATGGCAACACATAACTTGTTTCCATTGTTCACCAAAAAAGCCGCATCTTAGTTGGAAGCAACAATACATATATGACTAATCAAAGGATGAAGGTGTATTTCATTGACTTTTTCTTTCATCTAAAATTCATTGTTGTTTGTAACTAGTGTCAATGTGACTTGTCCAACATGACTATTAAGATTTTAGTTGCAAAAATTGTTTGCAACTAAAAATTGGTTGCAAGGACCAGTTACAAAATGGCCATTTTCTACTAATGAAATCAATAAGTTCGAATTCATTCATTAGTTTAAATTATAGGGGAGTTCATACATGTACACACATTATACAAAAAACATGTCATCATTGTTTTAAGGAAATTACACACATTAAGAGGTTACTATACATGAAAGTACCCCATATGCTTGAATATTCATATGTATATTCAAGTTATAAAACAATGTAATTGCAAATTGCAATGCTGTAATATATAGAAGTGAACACACCAAATTACCTCCTCTTCTTGGAAACCTATTTAGCATCCATGAAGTTAAAATTCCTTCAATGAAAACCTCCATCTATTTAGGCATTTTTGACCTTTTGTATTAGTTTTAAAGTCAAGCTAACCTAAATTAAGTTCAGGTTATAAAATAGTTCAATTCCAAATTGTAGCATGTTATGATATGCAATTATTACAAAAGACAACACACAAGGTTACCTCCTCTTCTTGGAAACCCATGTTTTGCAAGTATTGCTCAATGGGTAGTTTGTGTGTAACAACTTGACCACCTACACAAAGGTTTATATAGGAGAACTATAGTAAATGCACATGGCATTAAATTAGTTAGACAATAATAATATAACATATCAAGCAAAGAATAAGCAATATAGTAACCAAGTCTAGTCCAACTTTCTATGTGGAATAATATGTAATTTCCATAAGATATAATATAATTAGGTAATCAACTACACATGATTGTCACATGGTAAAATAATTTCAACTCTACAAAGGCTCCAACAGACATGTCCTAAGTGTGGCAGATTCAACAAAATATTAAATATTGTAACTTAACTAGACCAAACATTGCTATTAGTCCATATATAAATGCATGTATAACTTGGCATACTATTAATTCTACACATCTTTAGTTTTTTAATTTATGTTTGTTACGAATGGTAAAGGCCACTGACTTATCTTTTTCAACTTGTCTTCGAGTGCACACTCTAGGCATTATAGTGGACTGCTGACCTTTTTTTCAATTGTTTTGACTTTGTGCCTTCTAAAGCTCTTGCATAATTTCCTATTTTCCTTCCAAGACTAATAGCAGTTTGATCTTCCATGTCAGATTCCAAATGAGGATCAAGTTCATTTACAACACATGCAAGACAAATAGTTATTGAAAGACATTGTGACACAATCTGCCAAAACCTATAGAATTGAAGAGCACAAAAACTAGGAATGATTTAAAAATTATGAGGAAACTTACCAACATTTGATATTGGCATGGTTGATAGGCTGGTCAAGGAGGCCTTCTTTGAAGGTACTTGCAACTCATCTATAGGAATTTTATGTTTCATGAAAGCATATCTAGGCTTTGTGATTTCTTCATGGTCTAATGTGAGTGCTACATGTTCCACTGTTATCATGTTTGTAAAAGATTATCCATGGGTCACATCTTCACTCCTCTCCATAGGTTCACAATTATTGCAATAGAATGTGGCATTACATGAACCACAAACAATATGTAACAACATCAGTTGAAATATATAACAAAGCATGTGCAACTTGATGTCTAATATCTAAGCACAACACAATTAATAAAGATAAAACAATGTGTCATACCTATTTCAACAATCTTAGTTTGCAATTTGAGACCATGGTCTTCATCTTTGTCCATCTCAACATTAGGGAAAACATGGTGTTTCATCACATAATCCTTCATGTTAATTAAATCAAGTGACCTTTGGCATAGATGCACCACCTCTTCAAAATCTTCTTCAGTCATTTTTCCCCTTGCAAATGGTTTTAATGGGATTGAACCTCCTGGCATCCATGTGCCACATTTGCAAATGCTTGATTATTATTGTCTTTACAACTTGATTTTAAAGGGGATTGACCTCCATCATTGGTCTGGTTGTTCTTGGCCATAGGTGAATGAGAAAGGCTTAGTTGATCACCTCTAGTGCATGACAATAACTCAAGTGGGCTCAAGCTTAACTGTCCAAAACTTTGTTTACATTGTGTGGCATCCACTAAACATGTGGAGCCAAGTTCAGTATGCTTGACCCCAAGTAATTCAACTACAAATCAATCAAGCAAACATTTCCATTAATATTATAAAAAATTATAATCTTGATGAATAGAAATAACAACTTTAAAATAAATGTGACAAACATTACAACTCAAAGTTTGCAATTACACTTCCTGGACCTTAGAATGAAGAAGCATATATGTTAATGCTTCAAGAATATAAGATATTCCAAAAGTTCCATGGAAAAATTACAAAGAGGTTTAGAGGTTGTAATCCAATTATTTGGTGCTTTTGAATGATAGAATGATGGTAGCGCCAAGTGTCTCTAAACCATAAGCAAAACACCCTTGATACTTTGGTAATTGTAACCAGTGTCTACTCCTTTGTGGTGTCTCCAAGGACACATGCATTTAACAAGCAATAATGAGTCCTTTACTAAATGGTAGATCAACATTCTTTCAAACATAAGCACAAATCTCTTGCATTGCAAAACAATTCAAGCACTAGCCATTGATGAGTCAAGGACTATTTTAAGCACAAAGCACTAGCTATTCCAGAATCAAGGATTGTTTCAAGCTCAAAGCACTAGCCGTTCCGGAATCAAAGATTGTTTCAAGCTCAAAGCACTAGCCATTCCGGAGTCAAGGATTGTTTCAAGCTCAAAGCACTAGCCATTCTTAAGTTAGGGATTGGTTCAAGCACAAAACATTAGCCATTCTTGAATCAAGGATTGCTTCAAGCACCAACCACTAGCCATTGATGAGCCAAGGATTGTTTTAAACATAAAACACTAGTCATTCCTCAGTCAAGGATTGTTTCAAGCACAAAGCATTAGCCATTCTTGAGTCAAGGACTATTTCAAGCACAAAGCATTAGCGATTTTTCAACCAAGGATTTTTTCAAACACAAAGCATTGGCCACTCCTGAAATACTTTATTATGAAGCACAAAGCATTGGCCACTTATGATGTACGTTATTGGAAAGCACAAAGCTATGGCCACTTATGATGTACGTTATTGGAAAGCACAAAGCAATGGCCACTACTAAAATTACAAAACATAAAACACCCGCCATTCTTCATGAAGTACTTATATACCTTATTGCAAAGCACTGGCCACTTCTAAATTATTTCAAGTTTCAAGGACCGTTTCAAGCACAAACTGACTTGGCCATCATTGTAAAACACAAAAGCACTTGCCACTCCTAAATTACCTTATTTCAAGACTATCAATTGGTAACCTACATTGGCATTATTATTGCAAGTAGTACATAACAATCACTAAGCACTCTAGTGCACAAAGCAATAACCCTAGATAAGTACTTAAACATTTTCATAAGTAAGAATACTTACTTCATTATGACTAGTGCAAGCCTTTATAAATAAAATCATAGAAAAGTTGAATAATTAAAACAAATTGCTGAGCAAAACTAGCTTTTAAACTTCTACAATTCTACTACCACTTAAGAAAACATAATTATGGAAAGAAGAATGATGGGTTTCATGAGCACCTGAGCTTCTTGGGCAAATAATTGCTTTTAACAAGGCTTGTTTCATTTCATCCCACACCTTATTTATACACATATCAACTCTAAGTTTTCTGATCTCCTCATCTTCCTCTCAGAATCCCCAACTTCACCACTAATCTAGGTGCAAACCTTGTGCACAAATGGAACACTTGTTGCTAATCTTAAGCATTTCTCCTAAACAAATTAAGTGAAACGTATGTTTACAAGATGTCATTGCAACATCATAACAATGATAACTTCTGTTGCAAAAGCCACAAGGTTTCATTGTAATATAGGTCGAATCATCATTCATGATAGGATGAACAATAGGTTTAGGCCAAAAAGACCTGCCACTAGCTACATTTTTCATGTCCTCCAACTACTTGGACATCTTTCTCTTTAATTTGAAACGCCACCATCTTTCAATTGGCCTCTGCTAAAACATCTTCCATCCTCAAACAATCGACTTCCATATCAAAAAATGATGCCTCACCTTGCAAAACATTTTTTTGTTTCTCATGTACATAAAACTTACACATTTTGAGTTCCTTTTGCAACACGTGCTTTTCATGAACAAAAATAATTTGTGTATTTGCTTAAAATAATCTTTAAATGCCATTCGACTTTTAGCAGTTACAACAACATTAATCTCATCTATTAAGGCTTGCACCTATACAAAACAAAACAAATCGAATGTTCATAAGTGCACATAAATCTCAAACATAAAAATAAATATTAGAATTTCTATCAACCTGAAGATCCTTGCAAGCAATGTGCTGAAATCTTAATCCAAACAAATTGTAACAACAAACTTGAATATTCTTGAGCTTAAAGGCTAAACCACACCATAAGAAAAACTTGCAAGTTAGAAAGAAAAATCAAACCCAACACCTTTGATAACCTCACAAAACATTGGTGAAATAATAAAAGGAAACTTGGCAAGTTTAAAGTAGGTGCAAATCCAACACCCAAAAACCACAAACCTTTTGCTCTAACAATTCCATTTCACAACTCAAAATTTGAAGCTTGCATTCCACATTCATTCCAAAATCTTGTGATTCTGGTACTACTAATTTGAGGTATTCCATGTTGAATTTTATGCCAATCAACTTTTCAAAGAGCTCGACCTTCTCCCCTTTCAAATGAGAGAGTTTCAACATCATGTTCTTTAATAACTCTTTTAGCATACTATGCGTAGAAGCCACATGTGTAATATTTGTGGATGAAACCCCAAAGGGGCACACCCTTTATGTAGGGTCCAACCTCTTTGATTTGACTACTAGAATTGACCTAAACAAACCATCACAATTGATTCCTACAAATGCCTCCCCTCCATTCAAATCAACTATTTCTAAGGACATACCACCACCACTCTTCATTTCTTTTGCCCCCTTTCTCCTAGCCTTTTCTCTTGTTGTAAAAATTGTTACTTTTGCCCAATTCACAAACTCTCCTTTCATCTATGCAATGTAACCTTTAACAAACCATAAATAAAACTCATTTTTGGTCACATTAGTTGTGCCATATACTTGCCAATAAAGCTTTACAAGTTTTCTTTTAGTGGCAAGATGAAGATGCGGATTTGTCATCTTCAAAGTTTCACAACCAAGACCAAATATCTCTACTATGTTGGCTTCTATCACAAGATTTGTGGAGATTTCTATCTTTGGATTCAATCCTACATTGCTCAATCTCCTAACTATTGTGAAATAATGCTTTGTCTAATCCTTGTAATCTACATGCATCCATGGTGGAAACTTAGGGTATGCTTCCTTCTTAAGTTTTTTTTCCTCTTTCCCCATTTTGCCACAAGCAAAACAACCAAGATGTTTTTGGTAGCTTCTCAAGTTTCTTTAATAATCCTCACAAATGTTCAAAGTCCCTAACTAAAGCCACAAGTTTAGCAATCAAGCTTTGGTGTTGATCAAATTACAGAACCAAAATTTCAGCGTCGATCAAATTAAATAGGTCAATGCATGGGTCAACCTTACAGAGTTTGTCATGTGAAGGGAACTTTGTCCATAGGAGATGACCACCGTTGCGTGATTTTAAAAATCCCACCTTTTTTACCTTGACCAAAATTTGAGCAATGATTATGCCCCACATCATGTTGTAAAATCCACTCCTTATTGATGTGCTTTTGTAAAAAAGAGTTGGGTGTGGGTTCTTTTACCATAGACTCACCCAAATCAATTTAATAAAATGGCACATTTCATTCCCACTAAAAAACGTGTCATGGCCCAAAAGTTGGGAAGGTTGTTCTTCACACATGGATTCAAGCATCATGGCCTCCCTAAGGAAATTGTGTCCAATCAAAACCCAAAGTTCACAACCAAGATTTGGCAAGCCTTGTGGATGTGCATGGGGTCAACTCAAGATGAACATTTCACTCCAAACCCAAATGGATGGACAAACTAAAAGAATGAACTTGGTTATCCAATAATTCCTAAAGAATTATGTGGCAACGAATCAAAATTGGGTGGACCATTTGGAGTTGGCCGAATTTTGTTACAATAATTTGGAGCATTTGGCAACAGGGGCCACCCCTTTTCAAATGGTGACGGGCAAGTCACCAATTATAGCCATGACTTGAGTCGCACATGGGCAACCCCCAAGTGATGCAAGTGAAGAAGTGCCAATGGTCACACAACTTGATGAAGAGAGGTGGCACTTGTGGGAGATGGCCAAGGCCAATCTTGAAAAGGTGCATAAAAGGTAAAAGGATTTTGTGGACAAGTTTCAATGAGAGGTGAATTTTGAAGAAGGAAATGAAGTGTAATTGAACATCAAAAATTTCCGGTTGCTAGAAAGTTTGAGCCCCAAATTTTTAGGCCCATATGCAGGTCCATTCAAAGTGTTGGAAAAAAAATTTCCTGACATTTACAAACTAGAACTATCGAAAAACCTTAAAGTTCAACCCATATTTTATGTTTCATTTTTTAAGCCAGTCGCCCATGATCCCTCAAGGCCTCCATTTGACCTCATTGATAACTAACTAGAATTTGAAGTGGAGGTCATGCTCAAGTTAAGGCAACTAAAGGGGCGGGAGTAAGAGTACTTGGTCAAGTGGAAAGGATACCATCCAATAGAGGCATCTTGGGTGAATGAGTCAAACATGGAACAATGCCCAAAAAACCATAGAAAAATTCCACAATAGACTAGCAAAAAAACAAAAGAAACATAAAATGTGATGAGGACATCACCTTTTTTTTTAGTGGGGGAAGAAATTACACAAATGTACCACATCAAATTGCAAGTGAAATAAATGCTAAAAACTTCCAAGAAATTACATCATGAACATAATGAATATTATTAGAAAGAGTCGTCAAGTGGCATGGGATAAATGCAACTTCCTTGCGTAAGCTCAATTCAAAATCAGACCCACCTTGGGACTAAGAGAAATTTTGGCCCCAAAAGAGGAGGCAAGCAAGGTGAGCTTGCAGGGACGTGCACACGCTCAAAGTGCACCTTAAAAGGTCGGTTAATAGTGGTGGTCAACGCGAGAAATCATGACCCTGTTCACGTACTATAATCGCGTAGCTTGGGACTTAGGTTTACGCAAAGCTTAAGCGTTGCTTCTCGTACCTTGATAGGCATACCTTTAGTTAGGCTTGATTGTTGTGATCAAAGCACAAGGTTGGGAAATGAGTCATGTCAAGTAACTTAAGTCAAAATTAAACTTGGCTTGAATTCCTCATGAAGGGAAGGATTGAATAATTTCCTCCCAAATGAAGGCTTTGTTAATTAGGCTAGTTTAGGTCTTTTGATAAAACAAAGGTTAATAATTTTTCCTAAACCCCTCTTAGACTTGCCAAGAAAGTGTTGGAAACTTAGGGATGCCCAAGTTAGCTTGAAACATGGTCCTATTGTAAAAGTTAGCAATTAACAACCATGGATCCAAATGAATGCAATTGTGTTGAAGAAATAATTTCCAAGTGTTAATGAAGACATTGACCTCTTCTTTTAATGGGGGAAAATGTCACAACCTTAATCTGGGGCTCGTGACCAAGGCAAGGGCATGGAAAGGTGTGGGCCGGGAGTGCAACCCAAGAATCACATTCACACTCCTAAGAATGTGAGAGAGTGTGAGGGAATGAGCCCACACGCCCCCAAGTGGACTCTCATTTTGGGAATTGGAGTTTTAATGAAATCTCGAATTTTCAAAAAATAGTTTGAGGGGTCAAAACTCATTGGATTAAAGACCTATTTATACCATTGAAAATCTCTTGAGATGTACATGTTTAAAATGGGCTCACATGATACATTTGACTACCTACAACACAAGTTATGGTCGAAAGAAAAGCTGGGAGTCAATTTGACTCTTGTCCACTAAAAGTCAGGAATCGCCTTGAATTACATGCGTGTAGGAGGCGTGCCATATATTCTTGGAGAGCTATCGACAAAGGTTACAATTTTTTAATAGACTTCATTTCAATCAGAGGTTTACACAAGAAGTTATGGGTGTCCAAAGTGGCAAGAGTCCCAATTTTGACAATTGTGAGACCCTTGAGAAAAATGCTCTTTGGGTAAAAGCATGATCAATTAAACACCCGCTAATACTTTCCCCCTTCAAAATAAGAAAATAAAAAACATTTCTTATTTAAATTTTCTCCCACTCACAATCCATGCACTAGGGTTTAAAAATGCATTTGTTAAAGTTCGAAAAACACCTAGTGTAGGGGGCCATGCACTCGTGAATTAAGGTCTTATAAGGCGGTGTAGCCAACTTTGCCATTAGCATTGAACTCCTAATGCTAACTCATACATCGACCAAAGCTTTTTACATGCACTTTGCAACACAAATTTAAATTTCAACCAAACTTTAAAACATGTTTTCTTTTTTTCACTTCCATCATACGAATGCTTGAGGTTTTTCTTCAACATGAGAGTAGTGGGTTGAAGCATACGCCTTGGTTTGCATCACTTTGTCATTGAGCATCAAGTTTAGTAATTTGTTGTGAATGCAAACAAGTACATGGTGTTGTTTATTGTGAGATAAACATTAGGTGTGAAGAATGAAAATGTGCAAGAATATGCAATTAGTAAGAAAGAAAAAAAAAAACTTCACATAGTGAATCACACTCTTAGTTGTTCATTCTAAAATGTGTTTAACTTTGCAAAAAAACTAAGGTTGGGGAGTGAAGGCCTAAATGTTCACAATCTTTGGTTTTTGACAATGAAATCACTTATTTGTTTGGTGCGAAAAATCTCTAAAGGGTTGGGGTTAGAAGCAGATACCAAAATTCAAAATGTTCAGCAAAACATTGGTCTTGTTCTGGTATTTAATGGGTTGTCATGTACGCGAGGAGGTTTCAAATTCATGAAGTAATTGAGGGGGTGTCAATGAAGGGTCTAATGGAGATAAAATAATCTTCTAACATTATAAATGTAAGATTAATTTGAAACAACATAACGATTAAAATAAAGTGTGATAGGGTGGTAATGCCAACATGGATTTCATGATGAATGAAGATTTTATTCAAATTATGGATAAGCTCAACGAAGAGCTACAACTACATGTTGAGTCTTGGGTTATCCCATAGTGATAATTCATAACTGCAAGAAATCTAAGATGTGTCAAATGGTGTGAATTAAGTATTTCACCTTACTATTAGGAGGTAGTCAAAGAATTGGACCGTGCAATCAACAATAGTGTCCAACACCAAGAATTAAAAACCATGTGAAGATGAAGGTGTCTTTAATTTCGTAAAAACCTTCGCAAACAATTTTAGGTTCATCACCAAAAATGAATCGACTTGTAACAAAATCATCAAGGTGCAAAAGTTTAAAGAAATGTAATAATACTAAGCTTAAGGGGGTTCGACTTCAAAACGAGGGTGCACCTCTTGTGGTTCAGGATCTTCATCATGAAGATGTTGTGTCAATGTCAAATCTAGGGATAACTCTTGAAGCGATTTTTCATTCATTTGTGTAACTTGAAGCTTGTAAAACGTGGTCATGCATGACGCCATGAATTCAATGAAAAGAAAAAATCTTTGATCAAAATCAACTTAACGATGAATGTGTGGAAAACTTGGTACATCAAGATGCGTGATTATAATTTATAGGTAAAAGAAAAGG
>Ga0209611_10000807_pt1 | contig 49758 bp, 37 predicted proteins | sample S1TSphgellanicum_3_FD_187693 | JGI IMG/M metagenome (GOLD analysis project Ga0209611, IMG submission 187693) | Host-associated microbial communities from peat moss isolated from Minnesota, USA - S1T2_Fc - Sphagnum magellanicum MG (SPAdes) (version 2) | ecosystem: Host-associated > Plants > Peat... | reverse complement strand
AAAAAAAAATTTTTATGGTGGGGGGGGGGGGGGGGGGGAAACATTAATCAATCCTTGTGCAGAAACTACACAAATTGTCATACACACACCCAGACAATTCTCATTAAGGGTATTCAACATCTTACAATGCAAACACATATGGGATTGGGGCAGTTGTATTGGACTGCAGCAAGTAGCAATAAGTAATAATAACTAATAACAACATACTTCTTTGAAGAGAAAAAGCTGCTTGTACTAGAACCCGTTGTCCACTGCTGTTGCTGCCTAACAACAGCACACGGCACGGAATCAATGGTCAAACAGGCTACAGCCCAGCTAGTTGAGCTCCAGACGAGAGAGAGACAGAGAGAGATTGGTTCTAGTTGCAGCTTTCGAGAAGTATGGGTTGTATTAGTCCAGACCAGTAGCCACGGTATGAATCTACATTGGCCATGTTAATATGCAACAGCTGTGGGTGTTACCACTGTCACAAAACAAAGAGCAGTTTGGTGTCACCAGTTGAGCTCCAGACTCCAGAGAGAGAGAGAGAGAGAGAGAGAGGTTCTAGGTGCCAGCTTTCAAGAAGAATGGGTTGTATTAATCCAGACCAGTAGCTACATCTACATTGGCAAGGGTAACAACAAGCAGTGGGTGTTACCAGTGTCACACAACAAAGAGCAGTTTGGTGACACCAGCGACACCATACTTTTTCGTGGATGGTTCAAAGGGCCAGAAGTGAACCAGTCAGTACTCACCAGTGCACCATAACTGGTTGTCAGGAGGCATGGCAGCACACCAGTGGATGGCCAGCCAGCACACAAGTTCTAACTTGTATGTGCAGAGACACCTTGACATGCCTACTACAGTGAACTAGCACCCACCAGCGAGCCCACCATGAAGGATGAATGATAAGTGGTCAGGAAACAGTTTTCTGTTGGGTTCCAGTTCCCTAGCTAACCATGGTGGTTACCTCATTTGCTTTTTTTTCCTACCTACTTACTAACAACCCACAAACAGGTTGTTAGTAGGTAGGTAGTAAAAACCGCCCTTACCCATCTATAAACCATCTACTTAACTACTAACAACTCACAAACAGGATGTTAGTAGGTACGCAGTAAAAACAGCCCCTGCCCTCACCTATGTATAAACCATCTTATTACCTACTAACAACCCACAAACAGGTTGTTAGTAGGTAGGTAGTAAAAATGGCCCTTACCTCTGTATAAATCATCCACTTACCTAATAGTTACCTATTTTCCTACCTATCTACCTATATATGAGACCTATTTCCTACACAAGTGGTTACCAAGGTGAAACCAAATATAAACTCAGTTGAGGTTCATCCACAACTGAGTCATAATGGGCATCCAATGGATGGTGTGCTGGTGGGTGTTGGTTCAGTGTGGCCCGCCTTGACAAGCGAATTGGTCCACTGCCATAACTTGTCACAGCAGACTGGTTATGTCTGGTAACCGGCTCAAGGCCACAGGCAGGTTATCACGCATAATCTGACTGCTCCTGTGTCTCAAGTATACGTGATAACCCATACATAGCCTCTTCTAGGTTACCTAGTCCATAAGGGACAGATGGTACATGGTCAGGAAACAGTTTTCCATTGGGTTTCAATTCACTATTTAACTAACCATGGTGGTTATCTCAGTTGCTTTTTCTATTACCTACCATACTCATCATGTATAGCCTATGAATCGTTTATTTCTTTGGTATTCAAGAAAAAAATGTGCACATATTCAAGCACCGTAATTGTTCAATGGTTGAGTCTTTTCATCTCTTTCAAAGATGTGTAGGGTTTGAATCTTACAAAGCCCTCCTCACTTGGACCCAAAACCAGATTTTTTTTTTAAATTCCAAAATCCAATTCCGATTCTCAAATCAATTTTGAGCCTAACCCAAGGTCCAATTTCAGTTACCTTCTAGTTTGGTTCCTTCGAATGGGACTAGAATTGCACCCAATAACATAGGCACCCACCCAACACTAGTGGTTACTTTGTACAAGCCTGAGTAAGGCAATTGGTGGCTATTAATGATATAGTGTGATTTAAATTGATTAGTTTGGGAGTACCTTCCAAGTTCAGATTTTTTTTCCTTTTGCCATGAGCCCCTTTGAATGGCCCATCAAAAAAAAAACTCTGAAACTTTGGAGACTCCCCAATCTAGGTATTCATTTGAAACAAAAAAACAAATAAGTCCCAATATCGCCCCACCTATATGGGCTCCAAGGGGACAATGTTGGGCAAAGCATATGAAACAAATTGAATTGTTATCATGAACATGTTGAGGAACACTTTAGGAACTTGGGGAACCCAGGAATTGGATGAGCATCCATTGTGAACTTGATGGGAACACATTGGAAACAACAAGAATCCAAAAAATCCTACCCCCCTCCCCACCCCCCGCCTTCTCCCCAAAAGAAAAAAATTGGGTCTATTATGTGCATGCTATGACTTTTCATTGGCTGAACAAAATTTCTATTCTGAATTTTGTGCATCACATATTTTGGCCTAGTTAATGGCAAGAGCATTAATTTTTGGGGACATAAGTAGGTAGATGCATGTGGATGGTTAGTATGAGTGATATTTCTCGGGTTAATTATCATTATTTTGTGAATCGTTTTTGAAGAAAGACATGTTTTTCATTGTAAAATGTGTTTTCCACGCAAAAATTCGCCACTTTAACAATAAATAAATAACACAAGTAATGTGTGATAACTATAGTGTGAGGAGGAGGTTTCAAGAAATGTTATTTGGTTTTTTATTTTGAAACAAACCTTTGAATTCAACTTTTAATGTTCTTTTTAATTTGAGAAAACCTTGAGTCTAGTTGTGAAAATGAATTTTTTGGATTTACAAAAATTCTAATTCAGAAACTTCCCAATATGATTTATATATACAATTCAATATGATTTATGACCAAGCTTAGTTCCATCTACATTGCACCTTGTAACTAAAATTAAAATTATGTATTACTACTTTTGTTAGACTAATACATGATGCACAAGATAAAAGATGTTATTGATTGTTATGTGCAATCAATTAAAATAAATAACTTGCCTAAAACTCAAGGCTTGACTTATGTTTTTAAAGGTTGAAAAACATGTTACAATGATTCCCAACAATGAACCAATAGAGAGGAAATAGTGATTTTTTTCCGAACTAAAAGTGAAATGATAACAAATGTCATAAGTGAAAGCAATCCTTAGGCTAATTATTGGCAAAATTAGCTTAACCATGCATAAATATGAAGCAACAAACCACCCAACGTCCAAGGGCCCCTTCATTGGTGGGAGGAGGTGGCCCTAAAATCACCAAAAATTGAAGATGAAATGAGACATGAAACAAAAGTAAAAAATGGCTTTAGTGAGTAGCCAAAATCATAGAAGGATAATTAAAGATGTGTGAGCTTCATATACAATTTATAGCCAAAGCTCATTAAAATCTTCCTACATATGGTGACCACTTCTCTACACCTTCCTATGGATGGTTGCCATTTTTGTTGAATCTAAACATCCCTAAAAACAATTGTGATCCAAACTATGAAAACTACCCCCAACAATAATCAACTTGCAAAAGGTCAAATTTGGCAAACACCCCTTCACAAACCTTATAAGAGTAATGACTAAATTTGTTCATTTTGCATGTTTGTTGTCCCATGCATCCCTTGGATATGGGTTGTTGCCTCATATGTTTTAAACAACCTAAAGTCGTAAAAAGTTTGAGACAAGACTATAACATGTCGGAGGGGTTGCTATGCAAGAATATAAGTATCCAAGTGAAGACTTAAAGAAAATAAATATTTGTAGAATTTGTGGATTGAACATATGTAACATTTGTGTTTTGAACATGATGATATGGTTAAATGGTCTTTTAAATAATCCCTTCTAGATTGAACAATCAAGTAGATAAGAACGGGTGAAATTTCAATGAAGTTAAATTTTAGATAGTTTTCAAGTTTTGAATCCAAAAATGATGATTTCTGTATTTGAGTTTACTTTTTGTTTCACATCTATGATGCATCTCACAAAAACTAATCCACATTTTCCAATCAAAGAATGAAAACATTTAGAATTGTTGTAATCTATTTTGCCAATTCCAAATTTCATAAGTAATGTCATTGTGAATAGTTATCAAGGTTGTTATTTTCAATTCCAAAATTTGCAACTTCCATTGAGCAACCCCAATAAAATTTGATACTTTCTTTTATATCCATATTCACATGTAACTAGAAAATGAAAACAAAGAATTATGATCAAATAAGGGTTCAAAGACTATTGGCTTGATAAAATATATATATGCAAAAAAAAATCATTTGACAACAAAAGAGTGCAACTAGGTGCAAATATGCATCTAGGAGTCAAAACCATGTCAAATAAATGGTGAAAATTGTGAACTTTTTTAAATATTTTTTTCTTAACATTTTAAAGTTATGTTAATCATTCCAAGTTTTGTTGAATGACTAATATGAATGTTGAGGAATTAAAATTAAAAATTTATTAAATTAAATTTTGGGTTTTGGTTTTAGTAGAGGATGTTTGAACTTGAACAATATAATGTTAGATATGGTTAATTTTGCAAAAGACTAGGTAAAGGACTCTTTTGATAAAATAATTTTGATGGTAAAAAAATTTAGATGATAATAACTTATTACCCACATTGAAAAAGCATTCACAATTTAAAAGATATGAAATTTGAAATTTTTAGAAATTCAAAAAATAATAATAATAATTTTTTAAAAATCTTTTATCACATGTAAATTGGGTGTAACGTGCATGACATACAGAATAAAATCGTAGCTTATTATACAAAAAGTCTAAAAACCTAAAATAGTTAGCATATTTTGGTATGATTCAAAATTATGATAAATTTTCAAAATAAAATGCAAAATCTAGCAAAATCTACACACTTTGAAAAAATCATATTCATTTAACAATGATTAACACAAAACATGTGATCTATTAGGGCAATTATATGCAATTTTAATTAACAAGTTGCAAAATATTTCATTCAAAATTCTTTCATATGAAAAAATGACAAAAGATTAAAAAAGATTCACAATCCATTTATGGAATAATCATGTTGGCTCCTATCTGTGTATTTGTACCCAACTTCAAAAAAAACTTTAAAATCTTCATAGAAGACTAAGTGATGACCACAAGGAAAATGATGAATTTATTTGATAAAGAAGAACCTCCAAATTGATCAAAAAATAATAGCATTCATGGGTATTATATATGAACATACCTTTTATAATAAGTTGATCATAAAGTTTGATCAATTTGGATGTTCTATTTTATACATGAATTGGATATGGACAACTGATTGTACAGTAGTTCATGACCACACTAGGACCCTACCATGATACTTGTATGGTATTTTGTTAAACTATATTTCACATATTAGAATTGAAATTTATATTTTTGACATATAGGTACAACTTTAGAGATCTCGTGAATTTTTTTAATCTAACATGAGTCCGAGGTATAATAATAGGTAAGTAAGTGGGGGGAGATAAGTAACCTATTTTGGTGCGTAATAAGTAGGTAGATGACAAAAGATAAATACTTATTTTTGGGTGCAATCATAGTAAGAAGAATTAAAAACACTTGTTGATTGCAATGAAACCCATACCTAAATTATTTTTAAAACAACCATTTATTGTTCATTTACTTATTTAATTTTTATTATTGTGTTTACTTACTTATGAAGTTGGCATCCTATGAATTTGAAATCATTTCACTATGTCATTAGAGCTCTAAATTTGATACACAAAGCACTTGTTGACATAGTGTTTTTTAGCACCTATAAAATTCAGCAAATTTTTTATTATTCAACCCTTCATCAAATGTTCACAAGTCTCTAACATATTTTATAAGAATGGTCACATGTGTTGATTCTTTTAGGAACACATGTATTGTATCCTTTTAAGTGCATGCACAAGGATGCTATTAATTTTTATTTTTAATGTCCTTAATGATTATAATAATTCAAATTTTGCATCTTTATATAGAGATTTTAATACAACCCATGCATAGAAACTTGTTATGAAACAAAAACAATCAATGAAAGAAAGAAAGGCAACAAGGTGAACCTATAGCACACCCAAACAAACTTTTCAAACAAAGAAACAAGACCCATGAAATGCAATGTATCAAAGCAAAGACAAACACGTCAAAAAGTGTAAATGAAATTGAAAGCAATGATATGTTAGTGTTAGTTAGCACCATGTGTCACAACATCAGCTAATCTTAGAACAACTAACATTAATGATGCTAACACCAAGTGTGAACTAAAGTTTTAAGTTACCCTCCAAAAAGATAAGGAAATTTTTCCATGTCCGTCGTCACACATTAACTTTTAGGTTGACTGGATGTACTTGATTTTGAATCAACACCACACATGAACTATTTTGGGTTCAAATTTGCAAGAGTTCTGAAATTCAAACTTGTCATCAGCACACTTGAAAGATCTTGATTTCAAAATTGCAAAAGGTCTTATTATATTTCAAACTTGTGAACACAGATGAAAGATCTTCAGTGTAGATCACAAGAGGTTCAAACTTCAAACACTTCTTTCAACTGACGTAATCATTTTGGGCCACGCTTATATTTGGGTCTGCTTCCAATTTGTTAAAGAGTTAGAAACTCGACATCATGACTCATGATGTTAGGGTATAGAGTTTCATAAGATGCACCATGGACTCCTTAGTTAGATGTGCTCTAGGGAATCCACATACTTTTCTCATCCCCCCACTGGTGATAAATCATTCTCACACCTCAACTAATTTCTCAGTAGCACCATCCTCAGTCCACAACCAATACTTCATCCTTGTTGCTATTCGGATATCTAAATTATTTGCACACTACAACATGATACATACAAGGAATGCAATCTCTCCTTTTGAGTATTGTATTTCAAAGAGTATGGTTTAAAATAGAAATCTCGAAACATGCCAAGCTTTAATCATAGATCAAGACAGATCATTATTTTGCACTGATGATTCAATTTTCTCACTTTCTTTCGAACAACTCAACAACAATTCAAATTGAGCTCTCAAAGTGCTACTGGTTTCGTGACATAGAAAAGCTCAATGTGTTCAAAAATTGCAGGATGGAGGAATGTCCTTGCAATATTGCTAGAGTTGTCCAACCTTGCAAGACATGAAAGGTTGAAACCCAGATTGGTGATCTCCCAAAAAACGGGGCTTCTAGCCCACACTGGAGGACTTTCATTTGTACACAGCAGAACACACAGTTTGATGTTTCAACCAAAACCCATCTTCACAAAAAAGGGGCTTCTGGTACCCATTGTTGGACTTTTGAGGATAACTTCATCTGTTATAACCAATTTTGGCATCCAATCACATTTCAAAGTTTTCCCCTGGGCAGGAGATGCAGTCATCTGCTGGTTCCACTTTTGGTTCTACCAGTCTCACTTGTAATTTGAATCAATGGTGCAGAACACTCTGGATATGTGGATGTACACTTGGGAACACAGGTTATGCATTCATGGGTTATTCTCTGGAACAGGCCCTGGTAGAACCAATTACCACCCACCACAAAGGCATAGTACATAAATAGCTATATTAGACTTCCATAGGTTTTGAAGCTATATACTTTGCAGTGAGTATCAGGAGCCAAGAAAAGAGACACCAAAGATTAAGACATGGTTGGCCCTGATAGAACTGGTTACCGCCTAACAGAAGCTTGGCCTACTGTGCCCATTCCATAGTAGTTCTGTTGAGTCAAATTAGCACTCTTTGCTCAAAACTTTATATCTGCACGGGATCAAGAAAATAGCAGTGTGGTAACCAACTAGAACCATCTGCATCACTTAAAGGTACTTCAAACTTCAGAAAGAGTGAAATGCTCCCAAATAACATTAAAAGTCAAAGAAGCTCCATCCATTCGTTTCACTCACAAAGCCCTACCCTTTTTTGTGAGCTGCTAAGCGAGTAAGAGCTGAAATAAATCTCAATTGTTGCATACCTAGTGACTACAAAAATACAGAATGTTCAATCTTTGGGCTGCAATACACACATACTGCCATCCAAGGAATACACCCACAGAACTGGAGTATGCATACTCATGACATTGTCAATTCCTTCATACCTGTACAGCCAACTTGTAGCCATTTTGTAGAAAATCAAAGAAACCAAACTATAGAGGGAACACCAGATTTAGAAAACAACTATGCTGTCTTCTGTTTTGCCGATGAATCAGCCAGGTAAGAAAGAATAAAATGGCCCGGAGGCAGTGTGCAGAGCCCCAGAAATCCAAGCACTTTGAGTGTAGTGAACAAGTCCAACTGCAAGAAAGAAGCTAGTCAGCACAGGAAATACTGCAAGGTTGGTCATAAACAGCAATACCAATGCCCACTTGACCTAAATTGCAACAGGCTACCCAACCCACACATCACAAATGTTTATGATGTTTATGAGCTACCCTTATACGAAGGTTTAAGTGTGACATTACGATAATACTCCAGCTTCAGGTTCTGTAACTTATAAGGACATGTTGTGAACACTTGGACAAAACATAGCAAGCAGAAACCAAGATGTCCCAGTTTCCAACAGGAGGTAGACTTACTTTTAACCAGAACAGGAAGTAGAATACCAAAATGCTGGCAACTGCACCATGGAAGCCAACAGCAGCTGCCCCTGGTAGCCCTGTCGTTGGAAAGAGCTTTATGTTGGCACCCAAATATCCAAGCTGTTAAGATATCCAGACCAAAGATTAGTTGTTGGAACAATCTTCAGCAGAGATATTCTGAAAGAAAGATAAGACAATGTACATTACTACTCCTTGGATGTTATCTGTTTGTGACACTTACCCCAATGAAAAAGCCAATGAGAGGCAGAAGTGTAAGGGACAGAAAGATGTTTGAGAGGAGTGTTGGAGGCCTCTTCTCAGGCTGCCGGAAAATGTGGGCTATTTCAGGCTTAGGGCCAATCCAAGCAGTGATCTCCAGTGGAGCTTTAGGTGGCAGGGGTTTGCCTTCAGGAGCTGCTGGCAAGTCCAAATCTAAGCTTGCCAAAGTCCATACAAAGGAATTTTCCTGTTGAAACATGCCCTCAGTAAGTATACCTCACTCCACTTGATGACCATTGCCTTCCACATTGAGATCTCTTAATTTTGCTTGTTACTCCTCTTTCAGAAAAACTGCAGAGTGACCTCTCTTTGGATAGCAGATGTGTTTTGGATTAATGCAACTTCATAACTCTCAACCAACCATACAACCAGGTGTGATCTAATAACAGAAAAAAGATGTAGCCACTAGAAATCACCAGCATTAATGCACTGTCAAAACAACTCAAACAGCACATGAAAGACATAATGTGAGTACCATTGTCATGTCACCCACAATAAGCACAACATTATATGTTCCAGACAGATACTGCAGCTTCTCAACGAGCCCTAGAAAATCCTGCAACAATTACAACAGCTGATTTCATTAAACCCAAAAAAATGTCAGGGGCTGTCAGCTACTGTCATTTCATTAAAAACAGTTTAGAGACTGAAATCTCACAATTTTGTGACTATGATATAGATCATGCCACACTGGAAGTGGAATTATCAGCCCCAAGATTTGACCTCATAGCTACAAATCTTGGGGCTACTATCTAGCTAAGACTTGCCATTTAAGCTTTTATGGAACTCCAGTAAACTGGCTTTGAACTCAGAGGTTCTGGCAACAGGTGCAAGACATACCAGAGTGAGTTGAAAGCTCTTTCCAGAAGATTTGACAAGATACAGATGCTCCACATGGCTCTCATGCACTAGTTTCAAGAAGACCTGCCCAACACAAACACTGTTTTTCTTCACAAAATACCTTGTGATCAACCATTGATACAGGACAACTGAAAGCTCTAGCTGAAGAGGCCAGATTCTCTGTAGAAAGAAAACCTGCTGTGGGTTGAAAGGGCTCCCTGAAGGAGATGTAAGCTTCAACGAAAGATGTAGCTTCTGTAAATGATTTGCAGACAAAGTCATATTTTCATCCTTCCCATATTCTAACCTGCATATTTGATAAGATGAAGCTTTAGAAAATGAAGCTAAGCTCGGTAGATTCTGTGCATTCATGCACTTGATATCCATGTAATGTAATAGTGTGGACTCTGTAAAGTTGCCAAATCAGGGTACAGAGTTAGCAGGACCTTACATTTCTAACAAAGCCCATGCTTCCCATTGTTAATCAGCATGTTAACCTACAAATGGCTATATCTCTGCATAAAGGGCTCCTTGATGGTGGTGTTTTCTCTCATTGTAGAGATGGCCTCAGGTCCTAGCGTCATGACCATTCAAATGCTCCCTAAAAGCTTCATACTTGATAGAAGCAATGAGTCATTACACCCATCACAAATTTTGTTGCTTTACCAAAACACAGAACAGAAGCTCTACAGTGGAGAGACACATGTTTGAGTGACGTACACAGCTGAAAAGTCAGGGATGCCAGTGTTGCTGTCAAGAACAGCAAGTTGGACATCAGAAATGCCAATGGCTGAAATAACAGTAATATCAGATTTGACAGGACCACCAGACGTATAGCTTGAATGCCCCTCTGACTTCACCTGCAGAATCCCATTGTTCACACTTCAAAATTTGTCATGCAAACTTGCCCTCCTCTATCACTACTGATTGCCAGAAATTTATCCAGTGCTAGGAGTGAAGACACCATTCCAATGACCCTCTCCACAATGATTTGAAGAGCAGGATGTGACCAGAGAAAAATAGAGACAACCTCAAAATAGGAATCAGCATCCTTGGAATGGATCAATCTCCTCCAATGTTCCATTTCCTGTTTGGTAATACAGAACATACCTCCAATCTCAGCTTGTACTTGCCCAAATCAGTGGTGGCTGACAAAAAATGAAAGACATATTTTCCACTATTTTCAACATAATTCAAGTTCTGCATCAAATCCCACAGAAAAGGTGACCATGTAAGGCAGACGTCCTACATAACTCAGAATCAAAGTGCTTCCTGCAGCAATCCCAAAAACTAAGCACAAAGTACAAGAGTGGCAACAACCATAGACCTTCTCAAGTCAAAAAGAGATGTATTTATCCTGCACAAGGAGGAGAACTGCCTACAACCTAACCCATATCATTGCCAATATAATATCTACAGGAAGGTGTGACAAACACATAAGAGCAAACTACTCCATAGTCCCAAGGTAGTCTGGTGAACCAGAGCTTTACTCCCAGCATCATTATATTGCATGCATTCATGACTATAAAGTAAATCTAATGTGTTCTTTGCAGGACAACTCAGTACAGGAGGAAGGAATACCTGAGAAGACCAAACAGGAGGAGCATCAGCACCAATGCAGTGGGCAGAAACAAGAGTTACTTTGACTTGTGAAACTGGTTTTCCCAACACTGTTGTCACAGCAACCTACAAATCGACCAGCCAGTTACACCCAAAAACGTTATTTGAGATATATATTTGCAAAAGATGTTTGACATCTCAACTTGAAATGTACTTCCATCATTACTACCTCAAACAGAAACAATAAGAATCCAAAGATATGCACAAAAAATTGCCCTCAAACTTCCATTCACTGAGAGCATTCAGCTCAACCTCTTGTCACAGAACCCAAACACGACATTCAATTTTCTACATAAGTAACCCCAGCAAATCTCTGGAATCATTAAATGACAATTTAAGTGGTTGGGTACTACCTCAAGATTATCATTTGAACTCAGAGACAAAATGGAAGATGTCTGTACAGATACTGGGACTGCTGGCCTGAAAATCATTCGCCAACCAGTTAGGCTAACAACCACTACAGAGAAACTTGCAGCAAAAATCTCCTCCAATTGTGGCTCTCATACACTCTTTCAACATATGTGATCTCATAAAAGGCCTACCTTAGCCAAAATTCCAATCAGCAAATTACCTGATTTCATCAGCAAATTCCTACAATGATTTGCAGCTGGTGAGACATTTCATGATAGATATCTTCTTGAAATACCTCTGCCCCCGCATTTTCCTAAACACAATGTACTCTAAAATGTCAATGCCTACCTGTAGTCTTCCAATACACTCAAAGAATCCAGCTGGTAGAAAGCTTCAGTGGCGCTGAGAGCAAGTCCTGGGGTGAGCAAAAATTTGGCAATTCCAAACACTTTTTCCACCTCAACCTGCGCAACAAAATGTGTATTAGTCAATCCTCAGAGCCTTTTAACTCTTCTGGAAGAATGATTGTGTATTACAGATCCCATAGAACAGCAAACTCTCTAGAATACTGTGACCTTCTGTGAAAATTTGCAGCAGGTGATGACAAACAGGCCCACACAGAAGAGACTGAAACAAGATAGTGCATTCTTGATGTCACTTCTACCTAACAAACTGTGTCTTTGAGGGAGTGCCATGTGCAGAGGGTACCTTGAGTTTAGCAGGAAGAACTGCAGCTAAGGCTGCAGATCCACGAAGGACAGCCCATGTTGCTTCAAGAGCACCTCCCCCTCCACTGGATGCATCATCCTTGCTTACTTGAAAATAGAATACACCGTGATCTGCAGGATAAAGCTCACAAATGAGGAAACCTAACCAGTCTCCAATGAAAGAAACGAAACCAACAAACCTTATGAAGGAGTACAAACTTTCCAGGTTGAAAAGCAGATCAATAATGAAGATGACATTATTCCAGAAAGACTACTCATTAACATCTTATGCGCAGATTAAGTACTTCAAACCTTATGACCATCTGGTCCACCCAAGCAAAGAAATCTGAGTCAATGAATTCCTAGAAATGGGATAGTCTAGCATTACAAAAGATTGAAAGTTACCATGGCTTTCTAGATTGTCAAAAAGCTTAATAGCAGCAGTCTTGATATGTCCAATCTGCAATCCTCTCACGGAAGGGTTCTTAAACTTCTTTCAACCCCTTGCATCCCAATAACATAATATTCTGCTTGGAATTGAGAAAAAGGAATTAATGTCTCTTTCTTCAGGTTTAACTCTATACTCCAACCAAGTTCAAATAAAAATACAGAGAAAAGTGAAGCCATACTCACATCCTCATGAGGGTCTGAGCCAATAACCTCCACAACAGCTGCAGCAATTCCAAATGCAAGTCCTGAAAACAGAGCCCACATCCTACAGTTGTAAATTCACCTCTTAATTGCATGTGCACAATCCATTACACATATTTCCAGACTGCCAGACCACATGATATGCAATAGCTGTTGTAGGGAAACTGAAGAATGTATACAAACCAGCAGCTTTGGCAGAGGACTCAGAGCTGGACTTGGTGTAGTGCCATGTCCCATCAGGTCCAGCCAACTCCTGCACCAGGCAAGATTTACATGTTGATTCCCTGAGCTCTGGTAAAGTAATCACAGCAGATGACCTCAATCAGGTGACTCTTGCAGAGCATGTTGCGGAGACCATCTAGTAGTTAAAACATGGATGATTAACAAGAGAAAGCAGAATCTCAGGTCTGTAAATCCAACACAATGCTCCACAATCAATAAACTGCATAAAGGACAGCCTACAAATGTATTTGAATTGATATCTAATTTGCTACTGCTCATCATGACTGGCATTCAATCCAGCTTGACCACCAAAACCAAGGACTTTCAGATACTCCAAGACAAACATTGATATTTTATAGAGCACAGGCCATGTTCAGCAGTAGCTTTCATGTTAAAAACATCTGAAGGAAAATTCTCTCTCCAGAAATGTGCTCATCTAGAATTCAGATTCAAACCTCCCTCTTAGACCAGAAGCCACAAAATCATCCATGGGATGGCTGTGAGTCCTATATCATAATGCAGATGCTATGCTGTTTACTGTCTGAAGACAAAGTAAATCTACACTTTCACCTGATACATCACATAAGTTTTTGCAATATTGGCAAAAATGAATCCACCACCTGGACACCTGGGGAGAATGGTCTCCTTTGAACTAGATCAACAAGATCTCTTTCAAGCAAGCTTGGTACCTTGAGAGAACTGAAGACACCACTTAGGGCATCATTGAAAGATGCACTCTTGGAACTCCACCCCTGCTTCTGTAGGACCACAAAATTCAGCTGTCAACAATGAAACACTGCTATGACATCCAAAGTTTATCAAAATTTTCTTGGCTGCAGAGTAACAAAGAACAAGGTGGAGAGATCCAAGTCAACCTGACATGGTTTCCATGCTACAAAATATCTATGAGATTGCAGAGAAAACCCCAAAATAACACCTTAAAGGTAACCACCAGCATATCAGTTCCAGCAAAACCAAAACAAACACAACAACAATGAGTGTGGCCAAACCTTATGAGTGTCACTCACAAAGTGTCAGACCATCACATTCACCATTAATAGCAGTGACTAGCTGCCATGACCCCCCATTGACTTCAACAGGCCCCAATGTAACCATTTTTTTCAGCAAACATGCTATAACACTTCAATTGCCCCAATATGTAAAAACTTAACCTGAAACCCAAAGATAAGCGAAGGCATTCACCTGAGCTCTCATCTAAACATTTTTCATCAGAGCAATGCACTCAGAATAGCGTATATTGTCATATGGACATCAATATCATTGAGCTCAAAACACTTAGCATCTGTTGAGCACACATCAACAGACACAACTGCCACTACAATAAACTGCCCCAGGATAGTAGAGTCGAGGCTCTCCTTGATACTTGTTCATCAGCCAGCTCTAGAAAACAAGCATACAACCTACTTCTTCACATACAATACTGGAATAACAGTGGACAACACATGATTCAACATACTCTATCGCAAGGAGGCATATAAACTTAGGCGCTATATTGTCATGAGCACATCTCAATTATTGAGATTCACATCTCAGTTGCCGTCAAGCAAAGCTTACAACAAGAACTATCAGACAAACCACCACTGACAGTAAAACTGAGAACAAGATAGTAAGGCCAATCTCTGAGTCAATACATGACCATCAAAGCCACCTACTCAGATTTTCAACACCTATGCATCATCTTTTCTTTTTGGGAAGGAACTGGAGAAGACACGGTGACTACTCATGACTCAACATACTCCTTGACATGACATTCTAATTTAGACTCTGCCAAAAACCATACATAGTAGCAGCACAACCACGCCTTAAATTATCATCAAATGCCCTTCAAACTCTCATCAAAAGTCCCACCACAAACATGAACATGGATTGGCAAATATTATCACAAAGACTTTTTTTCAGGACTAAGATTTCTATGTTGAAGTTGTCTCCCAAAAATAACCTTTACAAGAGATCCACTAGAACTGAGGACCCTACCTGGAGCTCTATCATAATAAACTCTCAGCAACAAAGAATCCCAGCACCAAGATTCACGAAGATTGTGTTCCAGCTATGCCAATCAACCCAGTAATCTCAAAGTCACACACAACTTCTACCATGAATACATGAGCTCAATACAGCATCTGCAATCACAACAAAAAAACTTTTACCATCCCAGTTGGACTCTATATTCAGATTTCAAGTCTCTGAAGCCATATCTGTGACAAGTATAACCAAGTATTTTAAGCTGGAATCTCTCATGAGCACCAGGAATTACAAACTAAGAGCATTTGCTTAGAAAAATCAACAAAGACAGGACCTATGAGCTCTCATTCATGAATTTTCACCAGAGCCATAGGCTCAGTATAGCGTATATTGTCATAATGACATCTTAATCATTGAGCTTTCCTTGGTTGTGATCTCAAGGATTTGTTCCAGCAAACATTCAGACATTCTAAAGCTTCTTACCCACAGGACGACAAAAAATTAAGATCATGGTACCTTGATAATCGCTATAGTGGCCACAGAGTAGTGTAGCTCAAGAAGAGATTTTGCCTTCTCCACTGCAGCTTGCAAACTGGGCACAATGACCTTCAAAAATCCAGAACCCTGATAAGCACATGAAACTTGCAAAACACACATATTCTTATTTCTTGAAGACCCACAGTGACAAGAAGGGATCAATATGCTTACCTTAGCAACCTCTGCTCCATGAGGGCATTGAAGAACTTCTGCAATCCTCACAACATGGAAGGCATCTTCAACAGAGTCATGAGGTGCTTGGACAAGCCCTACTAGTGAGTCACAAATCTTCTGTGACTCTACATTTGACTGCTCAAGGATTTCGAGTGCCCTCAATGCATAGTATGTCTCTTGCAAGCTGCAACACAAGAGCCAACATCGTCATCTTGTTCCAGACAGATACAACTTTTGTCTACAGCTATGAAATTATCTAGCTAGCTATGGGCTTGAACCCAGTTTAAGCAGCAGTATCACTGTTGAACAACAAGACCTAAACATATATCAAGGAATAAAATTGCACCTAATGGTGGCAACAAAAAAAAACCCTAAACAAAAGAGCTTAAGATAATCAAAGTTAACCTGCCGTAGAAGCCATCTGCATCTGCTGTGAAATACCCTGCCAAAGCTTCTCTGTCAGCATCACTCAATGGCTGCAACCCATTGCTTGCACAAGTTGTTTGGCTTACAACAGCACACAACCACCCTAGTAACAGCAATCTCAACCCTGCAGGCAAATCAAACAATTAGCCCAAGTTTGTGGACTCACAATGAAGATCTTGACAACAGAAATGAATTTTCTGGTCTCACACATCCTGTCCAGTATTAACAGGCAGATTGCTCAGATCTAGGGCAGAAACCCTGATTAACACACAGAAGACAATGAATCAGAAATGCAGCTCATCCAACTAGCATAGATATTTTCGGAAACGGATTCAAAGATTATAGGGGAAAATTCCGACAATCCTTAGAGAAGACAAGGGAGGCGAAAAAACAGCTCCTCACCCAAATTCATTCTCTGAAAAGGGAATCGAAAAAACACATTCGAATGAAATGGATCTCACGAGAGCAACAACAAGCAGCAGAAGATCACGCGATGGTCGATAGGAGATCAAAGAGAAGACCTAAAACACAGCTACGAGTCCAAGCAATTGCGCTGAAGGGGGGGGGGAGCAACTGTAGTTGCCACAAGAAGAGAAAGACGAACGAGGTGGCTAGAAAACTTACAGGCGAGGGGCAGCCGGGACGCGCCAGAAGCGGTGCTTGCCATCGTCGCTGCTCGAGGGCGTCGAGTCTCTCTCTGCTGCCCTCTCTCCCGTCCTCCCGCCTTCCCTGCTTTAAACCCTAGCCCTAACTTCATCCATGTTTTCCGCTATCAACATATCATCCACAATTCCAAGTGGGATCTCATCCAAGCGTTAGGCCTACCATTGGCCTCCCTCTACGTTAGTCCAAAGTCTGCTTTTAAAGGTTATTCCCACTAGCAAGCTCACCCCTTTGGCCGAATGAGAACATTGAAGTCTCTATGTGTCCTCTTTGAGAGAGCGAGTGTTGGAATGGAACTTGAGTTTGGGCATGTATATTCTAGTGACAAGAATTTTGAAAAATTGGTAAATGGGTGGTTTTCTATAATCTTTCATAGGCTTCTTATTGATTTTGCATAATTCTCCATATGGTCATCCTTGGACAATTCTAGAGACATTTTCAAGTATAACTACCTCATTTTTCAAGTCTAACTATCTTAGTTTTTTTCTAATAATTATCTTTTATCCTTATAACTATCTCATTCTTTTCTTAATAATTATTTTTTATGGTGCATTCACACTTGATGTTAAGTCAGAGTTAAATGAAAATCTAGATGGCATCCTAGGTGGAACCCAATGTTAAATGGGTGATAGCTTAATGTTAAGTGAATAGTATCTTAACATAAAAGTTTCATGGTAGTAGGTGTAAGTCCTAAATGACTAGCATGGTGTCACGAGACTTAACACTAGAGTCCTTAAAACCAAGTGTGAATGCACCTTTCCTTATAACTATTTCACCCCTTTCCTTACTCATCAACATGGATATGAAAAAATTAATTAACATGTGGCTTTTCATGTCCATGATATTTATATTAATTGAAATTAAATTTGACATGGACATAAATAATTATAAATTATTCATAATCATATGAAAACACAATAAGAAGGAAAATCGTGGTTGGTAATGTGTAGCAACGCAAAGCTCAAGTGTTGTAAGATATAAATGTTGTGTGAGTGAATTTGAGATATTTGTTTAGTTTTTCATGTAAATGTATAATTTTCATCCATAAATTGAATAGATGTATTACAAGTGTATGACATTGGACACATAAGTGCATAAAAATAATTCCACCATACACCTTAATTGGGTCTCTAGCAATATTTATCACATGTAACATTTGTAAAGAACTTTGAAAATTGATTCTACCCCTATTTCAACTTCAAACCTTGTTATTGTAAAGTGAAAGAATTTTATTAAATCAAAGGTGAAATTTAGTATCACAATATCTAATGAATAGAATTTGAAATAATTGCAATAATTGTAAGTGTAACAATAATGAAAGCACTCAAGAAAAACAAATTTGAAACTTAAATTAGCACAAAATATAATGTAATTTGAATTTCATCATGTCCACTCTCCATTTAAATACACTATATTTTTTTATCATTATTTAATTTCACCCCTTTTAATAACCAAACTTAAGGTATTAATATTTTGTTTCCTTCATTTTGTGAATGTTTTTAGTGTGTAAATTGTTTTCAATCCTCACCCATAAACATGAAAAATAAAACAATACGAATGAGATATGATTTAAATGCAACCACTTGGGCCAATCATTATAATCAACCAATAAGAATAGTCATTTTGATGTTCAATGTTTTTTACAAGCATAATCATTTGCACATTTATTATTGTCACTAGTTTTTTTTGTCATAAAAATTTATATTTATTCAAAATATATTATATAAATTAGTTTACTACTATTGCTGGAGTTGCTTCAACCATGTAAGGTCACTTCATGTCATGTAAAATTGTGGAAATGTAATTGTAAATAATGTAAATTAATAATAAAAGGAACAATTGATGCATAATATAGCCCCTATGACATAACCCTTTTCAAAAAAAACCTTTTTTTTCTTTATTGAATCATTCCATCTCCATAATCATTGTTCCCATATAACTACAACATTGGACCTCCATCACCTCACATAAACACCTTATATAAGTTTTCACCTCTCCTCACAATGTTCATCATCATCTTGGTTCTAATTTTCATGGGTTTCATTTTCTATGTGGAACTTGAGTTGAACAACAAAAACTTCCTTTCAATATTATGTTGTGCAAGTCACAAAAACTTAAAAAACTCAAAATCCATCTTTCATCATTTAGCTTCCAAAAGCATCCATCCTCCATTGCCTGTATGTATGTGTCAAATTCACCCTTTGAAATTCACCATGGCAAACAAGCTTGTTAAGTTAAACTCAAGGTGAAGTCAATATGTTCAAGAAATATGACTATGGAGCAAATTAGAAACAAATTGGTGCACAATCAAGCATGGGCTAACACAAATTCATGAAAAACACCACAACCTAAACTTAAGATGAATCATCATTTTCCCCCATATAATATACTTTATAAATGATGACATGAACTACATTGAATTAACCCAAATTCAATGGACCCCACTTAAGAGCCTTGAAACTTTGAAGCTATGAATTATGTTATTTTGTGAGTTCACAAATCTCTTTCAAATGGACTCTAAAACAAGAATTCTCCAAAAAAATTGTAAACATTCGAACAAAATCTAACAATGAATTAAAATCCTAAATCGAAAATGGTTTCACCCTTCTATTTAGACATTTTAATGGTTAAGAATCATTTTGATGAATTATTTTGGTACTTTGATTCATAACCACTCAATTGATCATTTGTGTTTCATGTCTTCAAAATGGGAATGTGACCTTATTTTAGATATTTATTTTTCAAAACATTTTCAACAATTTAAAAATGGTTCAATTTTTTAAAAAGTTTGATCCTTTGAACCTTGTTCCATAGTTCTAAAACATCACATGATTCTCAACTCCCAAAATGGGAATCCACTGAAAGTGTTAGGACTCATTATTTTGCACTTTTTTTTTAAACAAAGTGTGTGTTTGAATTTTGAAACATTCTCCCGACATGTTTCTTATGTCATGCCCCAACCTTGGTAATTGTAACAAAAACTACCACAACCAAAGATTTCCCACAATGCACAAGAATTAAAACAAATTGTAACAAAAACAAAATTATATCAAATTTAAGATCACATAACACAATAATTAAAACAAAGCTACAAAATATGCAAACAAAATAATCAAACAAAATTATATGCAAAAAATGGAATGATTAAAAACATGAAACAAAAGAAACAAAACTAGAACATAAGATTGTACTTTAAATTAATGTTGAACAAATTGAACATATTGCAAAGGATTACTTTTATTTGTACTTATGGGGGGGTTTAACTAAAAAAAAACTTCCAAAGAAGCTTCCATATGCCCCATTGTTCAAAAAACCTTCTTAATAACCTTTCCATAAACACATTACGGATGAAAAATGGATGTTCATGGATGAACTTCAATTATGAATGCATGAATGTGATGTTACTATAAATCTACATGAACTACCACATGGGTTAACCTAATTTTACAATCAATATTAAATGTCATACTAAATGTCTAACATATGAATTATGATATGCCTTTTATAACATTTTGGTTATGAATTATAAGAACAATGGTCAGTCATCATCATTATGGTCTCATTATTATGGGGAGTTGAAGGTCTTTATAATAGTGGTTATATATTTTATTATTGGTGTAATGATCTCATTTTTATAACAAAGGATTCAAGCTCATCACCATTCATTGTGGTAGCAATCATTGTTTTGGTCATGTTGTTACAAAGAGTCAAACTCCTCATTGTAGTAATGATTATTGTTGTTGTGTTTGTCATTATGATTGAAATTGTGCATGTGGTCATTGTGTTCTTAAGTCTTCATCTTAAGGCCACTTTATATGAAAGGTCAAAAATGTAAGGTGAAATAAAAACAATTTAAAATTGGATGAAAGCCACAAATTGGACGCATGACCTTTAGATGTGCCATCACCCCTTTCACAAATTGAGAATTTTTTTGATTTATTTCAAGCTTTCTTCTTGTAATATCTTTGTGGGAAAAGTATAATTATGATTTTAGAATGCAATAAATTGTAATTTTGTAATATTTACATTTATTATAAATTAATGTCATATTATTGTTTTTTCCATGTGAAAGGAAAGACTCGGGGTTTTTTCTTGTCATGGGTTTATTCATGCAATACTTACATGTGTTATAGGGCTTAACTTCTTGGGGTCAAGGTTTCAAAGTCTAATTCTATGTATTATTTTATTAGAGCCAAATTCAAGGTCTACAGGGCTTAAATCCTTTAATTTTTTTTTTTAGGGATTCTTCTAATGAGACTTCTAAAAATTTCATAAGTATCAATCCCCATCCCTTAATGCCTCCCTTGCCATAGCAAAGGATATCGAGGCTTAAGTTGTTACATGGATCAAGGTTTTGTTGTAAAGTTGATATTTGTAGATTTTCTATGGGATAAAGTGGTTACTTCAATGTTACTTGGAAAAAACAAACAAACTTGAAATGCAAAATGATAAATATGGGAACTCGTCAATTCACACAAAAGGCCCAAAACAAATTAGAACCACCAAATCATGAATGTTCGCATCCTTGGCAATGCCTATGCAATCCACAAGCAAAATGAATAAAAGGTAATTTATCAAGTCAAAAATAAAGTCGTAACATCATTGGATAAGCTCAAGTCTAAAGCATGACATCAATAATGGGTTCAAAGACTTGCATTTTAGTGAAGTTAACGCATTTTTTGTTATGTGGAATCTTAAATGTATATTTGGATTGGGGGGTGAAGTTCATCCATTATATTATTTTTTCAACAATTGAAAAGGATGATCACCTTATTACATTGATTAAACCTAATTCAAAGATGGTTACACCAAACATTTCAATTTTGCATGAAAATGTAAACATTGAAAGCATGTTGCTTCCAAAATTAAGGAACTATAAAAAATGCAAACAATTATGTAATAACATGAATTTGAAATGATACATGGCTAATAAGTTTTCAAAAAATTTAATTATTGTTTGTGAAGTTTAAGGTTTTGAAATATTTCATACCATTTTTAATTTTTTTATGAATCACATTCCATGGTGCTACAAAATAAGAATTTATGGCAAACACATTATTTATCAAACTAACGATTGACCAACTTCTCACACATCACCCTGTGAAAAAAAAAATCAATTTACAACTATTTATTATCCTTAAATATTAGGGTCATCATTGCTAGTTTTAATGATGCACCTTTTGGTTTGTCAAATGGTATTGGTGGTAAAAAACCTATTTGATTTTCAATTTTGTAATTGAAAGCAAATCCAAGGCACCCTCCCTAACTCCCAACAAACAAAAAAATGTGGGAGTTTTGAAATAGGATTAGGAAATGCTTTTAAGTTGAGGTCATGGATGTGTCAAACATCAAAATATAAATAATGTGCAAGTGTCACAAGCCTGAAAAATACAAAGACAAATGATGAAAGGATAGGTTTAAGTCTAAATCCAAAACACAAAACAAATGAACCAAGATAAGAACACAAAGGCTAAAGTCAAAAACAAAAAGTGTGCAAGACCAAATTATAAACATATTTTTATTTCAATGAAGTAAAAAAACGTAAACATGACAAACATGACAAGGTTATGGCAGAAAATCATATCATTGCAAAAATTCATGGCTTTTCAAGAAGTTCAAGTCGATTAACTAATCATTTTTTACTAATGGACACATACATTTTGACTAAAAGGTGGGGGCTTGAATGACATGTGTACTTTTTGGCATGTCAACTTGATTAAAATGACCTATTTGACTCAAACATCCAATCAAGTTGAACCCAAAAAATGATTGCATTGGTCAAAATGACCAATGATTTTTAATTTTGTGTGACATATAATCAAATTAAACAAAAATGAATGACACCCCTAGTCAAAATGGCCAATGGTTTTCTAGTCAAATGGGACATTCAATTAGCTTGAACAAAAACAAATGATACCCATAGTCAAAACAACCAATGGTTTTATAGTTAAATGGGACATCTATTCAAGTTGAACAAAAACAAATGACAACTTTGGCAAGATGGCCAATTTGGTTTTATAGCAAATGGGACATTTTATGTTAACTAATAGGTGAGGCTAAATATGTACTAGGTAGGTAGGTAAATAGGTAGCTTAAGCTTGTTCACTAGGTCATCTATTTTCCATCTTACAACCTACCTACCTACAATTTGCCATCCTACAACCCACCTATTTACCTATGTCCTCCTACCTCCTAAAATCCTACAACTAACCATGTACCTATAACCTACATCCTACCTCCTATCACCTACATATTTAATTCACACCTCCCATGTCTTATAACCTACCTTACTTATCTCCTACCTACCATCAACATACAAACCTACTTACCTACTTCTTATCTTCCTCCTCCCACATATCATGTCTTACAACATACCTACCTACTTGCCTAACATATTATAACCTACTTAAGTTTACGTATTTTCAACCTACCTACTTAATATAATTTTATGTTACCTACCTACCTATCTACTTATAATTGTCTATTATCTACCTACCTATAACCTACTTCCTACCTCACACCTACCATGCCTTATAAGATGCCTACCTACTTGCTTGGCATTTTATGACCTACCTAAGTTTACTTACTTTCAACCTACCCATCTATCTCTTCAACCAACCTACTTATTTATTTTACCTAGCAACCTACCTATGATAGGTTTAATCACATAATGGAATTTGATATGGAAGAATCAAAATTTTAAAAGTTTGAATTTGCTATTTTCAAAAAATTATTTTTTACAACTCACTTGAACATTTACAAAATATGTTTATTTTATTGATTAGATTTTTAAATAAGCTACAAGATCATGTTTTTATTTGCTTCATTTGAATAAAAAATGAAATTTTCTTAAAATGCCAAAGTTGGGATTTCTTAACTCTTTCATAGTTAACAAGCTCTAAGAAAAAATGTTGCACATAATTTATCAACATAAAGTTGTGTAGCTTGGTGGCAAAAACATTAAGATGCTTCCATGAAGTTTGGGGTTCAAACTTGGGCAAATCATGTATATACTAATTTCTATACTTGGTGGTGTATATGGTTGTATATTACAATCTGCATATACAAGGAGGGCATAGGTAGGTACCTACCAACCTACCATTTTATCACATAACAAAACCATGACATGTGACAACATTGTATGTTTCCACATGGGCAACATTATATGGTGCTATGTTTCAGCATTGAATGTTGCCACGTTTAAACTAAATAATTAGTCAAAAGTGACTACAATTTTGATTAATTGTCTTTGACTAGTTAAAACATCATTGGTCAAATGACCACTATCAATAGTGTCACCCTAAGGTTGGTAAAAAGTACCATTTAATTGCATCGGATAATGTTCAAAACGACTTGTCCAAAATGATTGGGTGGTTTTGTTGGTGATTAACACTTTTGGGTCCTTTTTATTAGATTTTCAAGTTAATTAAATTATGAATTTTTATAATGTATTTCAGACTAATGTTCTTTTGAATACATAATTATTTAAATATATGTGTAGCCTTTGAAAAAAAAATTCCAATGGTCAAACTATCAAACTTTTCAATAAAAAATGATTTGACCCCTCAACTTAACATTTAAATGACCATGGATCACTTAGGTGATTTTCTTCATGAATCATTCTAAATAGTTGTTTATTGATATGAATCCTTGTTTTGGGAATACAATTGCATTATATTGTAATATTCTTCAAGACCTTTTTGATTGTCTAAAAAAAATCCAATTTAGACAAGGTTTAAAGACCATGATGTAAAAATTGTGAACACCTTCAGACTTTTAACTTCCAACTTGTGGGAAAACACTTGAGAATCATAGTTCCTTTTTTACATTTCCACACACTTCCTTTTGTAAAAACAATGGTGCATTTGTATTAACATCATGCCTTACATTTCATTTAATTTGTTTCATTTGTTGTGCCCAACCAAATGATGATAAGCCCAATATTGGGGTTGTAAGATCTAGATATAATTTTCCTATCACAAAAAAGAGTCTTCTCCTTTTCCACTCCCACACATTGCGACTATTATTTGATTTGACTACATTTCAAATATATTTGGTCATCTTAAGTTTGCAAGTGGCTTATTACATTAATTAATGGTCAATATTATTCATAGTTGTTACATTCACTATGTTATTCACTTAGAAGTATAATTTGAACTTTATTTAATAATTTAATAATTTTAAATTTTTGACGTGAAAACTAAGGTAGCATTTGGCTTTATTTACACTATGCATTGTAATGAGTTAATAATTTTTTTGACATTTCTTTAACTATCAACATGGTACATGAATTGAACTATTAACTTTTAACATGTTGAAACTATTCCTTAGGAGTTACATTTTATACTTACCATAATCTGTTAAAACACATGTAACAATTAAAAACCCCACATTTATATTAGAATTAATTAATGACTTTTTTCACATTCTTTCAATTATCAAAATTGAACCATTGACTTTTAATATGTTAAAACCATTAATCAAAAAATTTATTTTACACTTATTATAATATATTAGACACATGCAACTCAATATTTTGCAATTATACTTAAATGGTTTACTAATTTTTTCACATTTTTTGAATTATCAACATTTTTACGTGAGTTGAATCATCCATTTTGAACTTATTGAAACCACTATTCAACTATTGCATATTGCATTTACTAATATATATGGAAATACACATAATAACTTAATGTTTCACATTTATACTTGAATGGGTTAATGAATTTTTTCACATCTTTTGACTCATTAATATTTGCACATGAATTGAATCATTCACTTTGAATGTTGTTAAATTCACTATTGATAAGTTGCATTTTGCATTCACCACAATTTTTTTAAATGAATGTATAAAATTTTGAAAAGTCTCAAATTTATATTTGAATGCATTAGTGATTAAATTAAAATGTTCATGCATGCAAAGTTCGGGATGCATGTAACCCTCTAAATTACAAATTTTTCATATCTTAAATTTTTATAAATTTATGTTAATTAGAATATATTATTTTCCCTTTTTTTCTTTCAGGCATCATAAACAAGTTTATTATTATGAATGTTCATGATGCCACACCAAAAAAAACCCAAAACTAATCCCTAATTTTTTCCCTAGTTTTTTTATTGGTGAATGAAAAAAAATCCATCTTTAAAAAAATGGATTAAAGTTTAAATTTTAAAATTATTATTACTATTATTATCAAATTTATTAATATTTTATACTTATTATTTTAATTTAAAACATGGTTGATCAATTTCTATAAGCTTATTTTATTATAGGTTTATGTTTAAATATTAAGAGATGAGTTTTTCTAATTCATTTTTTAAAAAATGAATGAATTATAAATGGTGATGATTATAATTACATTAATGGTTTATTTAATCTTTTCAAAAAAAAATTCCAATTTTGTAATCTTCTTAATTATCATCCATTAAAAAAATTAGCAATGTTTTGGCCATAAGCCATGTACGGAGGTACAAATTTGTTAAAATATTTTTATATTTTGGTTACAAGTCTTCAAACCCAATGTAGAATTATATCATTTTCAAAATATAAAAATGTGAAAATAAAAATAAAATATTTTGTTGATGTTGATGGCCTTTTTATGTTTGTAAAATGGTGACAATTCATCACAAAAAAATCAGTTAATCATTAACATTTATTTAAAATTTTCAAAAAAAAGAGATAAAGTTTATAATGATATTAAAGATTAAACCTACAAATTTTCATATAAATTTGATATTATAATTTTTTATGTGTTCAATGTTGGAATTATTATAATTACTTTTTAAAAAAATCTCATTAGGAGTAACCTTTTTTCTTTGAAATTTGTGATTTCAATTTTTTGGGAATTGTTTTTGTTGTTTACATTTTTTTTGAATTTGCACAATTCTTTCCATTTTTTTGTTAACAAAAATTGCCAAGTTAGGAAAAATCAAAACCAAAAAAATATGTTATTTATGTGGGGGGATGGGGGTGGGGGAGCTAATCTAGCTATTTAAACCAAAAATTTCGAAAAATTAAATTACTTTTACCTTTAAAATGGAAAAATGTAAAATATATTCTTACATCATTAAATATATATATGTTGGGTTTTTTCTTAAAAGTTAGGTAATTAATTATTTGTATTAATGTATGATTCATCTTATTAAACAAATATGTGTTTGACAATTAAATGGTTTTATTGACTACTTAATTAATGTTATTTCTTGTGGCCAAATTTTCCCTATTTAGGGGGCAACAACATTAAAAATATAAAATTGAAAGAGTTTTTTTTTAATTATAAATATTTATTGAAAAAAAAGAGAAATAATCATAATATTGAAAGATTTAAACAAGTTTCTAACTACACAACTTGTCTATAACCAAAAGTGGTTTTTTTAAAAATAATTGATTAACATTTTAACAACATTGCAAAATAAATCAATAAAAGTCGTACCTAATCATATTGGGGAATAAAAAACTTGCATTTTCATAAAAATTGGACATATTTTATGTATAGAAAATAAAATTGCAAAACACTTAATGAATGCATTTTTGAATTGACATTAAATTTACAAAGATTTTAGGTCAATTCAAACAAACAAAAATTGTAAATTTATTCATAACATGCAATTTCAAGTTTTTTTTAAACCTTTTAAAATTTATTTTTGTAAATTGTAATTATGTTGTGAATACATTATTGATTAAAATATTTTTATATTTTGATTACAAGTCCTAAAATCCATTTTAGAATTATATCATCTGAAACATATTTAAATCTAGACTTTTAAATTAAAAATATTCATCTTTAAATATTAAAAATCCTTTGTTGATGTTGATGGTGTTTTTTAATGTTTGCAAAATGATGAAAATTCACCACAAAGAAATCCTTTGGTTACATCATTAATATATATTTTCATTTTAAAAAACCATTGGATAAGGTTTATGATGATTTCAAAGATTGAGCTTAAATGTTTTCAAATAAATTTTATGCCAAAAGTTTTTATGTGTTTAAGGTCAGAATTATTAAAATTACTTTTAATTTTTTATTCATTGGGAGTAAGATTTTTTTTTCAAATTTTTGATCCCAAATTTTTGGCAAGTTTTTTGTTATTTACAATTTTCCTTGAATTTGTACTATTTTTTCAAAAAAAATTCCCAACAAGAATTGGCATGTTAAAAAAAATTGAAATAGAAAAAATGTTGGTGCGAGGGGGGGAGCTAATCCAACTATTTAAACCCAAAATTTCACCAAATTAAATTGTGTTCCTTTTTACAAAGGAAACAAATGTAAAATGTACTCTTACATCATTAAAAATATATATGTTGTGATTTTTTTCAAACTTTTGTAATTAATCATTGGTATTAATGTATGATTAATATTGTTAAACAAATGTGGTCCTAATAATTAAATGATTATATTTATTACATTATTAATGTTTTTGCTTTATGACCAATTTTTGCCAATTTAGAAGGCAACAACATCAAACTTTTTTTTTTAAAACAAGTTTTTTGGGTCAAATTTAAAATATATATTGTTAAATTTTTACAATAAAACAACATAAATAACCATAATATTGAAAGATTTAAACAAGTTTCCAATTACACAACTTGTCTATAAGCAAATGTGGTAATCTTCTTATGGACGATTACCATTTTAATAACATCGTAAACATAAATAAAGAAATATATATTCAATCATATTATGGAAAATAAGAACTTGCAAATTTTCAAAAAATGGACATATTTTATCTAATTAAATTTTTAAATGAAAGACTTAATAAATGCAATTTAAAATTCACATTGAATTTATAAAGATTTTAGGTCAATTTAAACAAAAATATATTTGTTGATTTATTCATGAAATGTTATTTTAAGTTTTTTTTTACATTGTAAATTATTTTTTTGTAAATTATAATAATTTTTTTGAATACATTATTGAATAATCTTCAAGATCATCTTTTCATTTATAGCATTTGAATATAATTTGCAAAAAAAAATGTATGTTAAAGTTTGAATTTTCTAAACAATTTCATGTTAAACATGATAAATTTACATTTTTTCATATTTATTCATATAGTGTTGAAATGGTTTGGTGGTTAAAACTTTAGTGAGTTTCCACAAGATTCTGGGTTTAATTTTGATTGATACATGTTTTAATGTATTTTGTACAAATGCAATTTACAAACATATACATCATGGTCAATACACAAACATGTACATCATGCTTAAATGGCATAAAAAAAAAATTGTTAACAAAATTGGGGGGAAAAAAAAAAAAAAAATTCACAACATATAGATTTGTCATGGCATGTTGTGATGAAAATGTAATTCGTGACTTCACAATCCAAAGGAAAAACAACAATGAAAAAAGTTATATAATGTCATGGCGCGTTATTCCATGTCATATTAACTTAGGACCTCATATATCCATGTCATAATTTTGTAATTAAAAATTATCTAGTGCAACATGTGACTATCTAAAACAACTAAAAAACATTCATTAAAAATGTTATAATCAACTAATCTTTTTTGACCAAAATCACAGAAGCTGCATATTAATCAATTTTGTCCTATTTGATTAAAAATCGAATGAATTTGAGTGAAAAAAGACAAGATTTCTTTTTGTGTATGGAGTTAAAACAAGTACTTTAATCCATTTAACATATTTTAATGGGTTAGTTTTAGGGATTTTTTGGATTTTCATACATTTAATTTTGTATATTTGTATATGTATTTTTATTTTGCAAATTCAAATTATCTATGTAATAAGTGGATCTCATGATTAGGAGGGAAAAAATGGAAAATACAATATTTTTCAAACATCACAGATGATGGTATGAAAATAAAAACATGAATAATGTAAGATTGGTCCCCTTAACATAAATGAATGTACTATAAAATTCAATGTAATCAAATTTGAATGTTTATATGAAGGTGTTTTTATTCTCCCATAAAGAATTAAAATTCATGAAAAATAAAAGTATTACACCTCTCATTACCATTGAAAATTACACTTTACAAATAAATGAACGTATTATACACCTTTCACTATATTTGAAAATTACAATTTGCAAAAAAATGAGGATATTAAACCTCCCATTATCATTGAAGATTATGATTTATGGAACAATGAAGTTATTATACCTCCCATTATGATTGATGATTATGGTTTGCAAAAAAATGAAAGTATTGTATTTCTTACCATCATAAACCATACAATTTGCAAAAGTGAAGATACCACTTTCTCGTCGTTGTTGACAATTCTGGCTTTTAAAAGAGCATGGGTATTATCATGCGAAACCAAAACAAAATAATGTGCAAGATGACAAGGGGTTGGAATCCACTTGAAATAAGTTGTGCTAAAACAAAACTAGAAATTGTAAAGCAACCTCAACATCACCATTTGCACTTGCAAAAAGAACATGGAGGAGAGCTCACACTAACTTGTTATGCAAAAGTCACAATGAAAGGGAGTTACAAAATGATCACAAAAAAGGGAAGTGCAAATTGATGAAAAGGAATAATGTACTCATTTAAAACATGTCATTATCAAGGCTTAGATTAATAGCATGTTTTGCAAGATGACTATGATGTCTCCACCTACACTTGTAAAAAACTTAAATGAAGGGAAGATTGTAGCAAGTTGCTATGCAAGACCACAACAAAATGTTGACTTTATACAAAACATTAGTCCTACCTACCTAACCCCCTATTATCTCCTTGCTTATTTCCCTTTTTTATGTTCCTACTTACCATTTACATTTTTTTCTTCTTTTGTAGTTCATTGTTAAACTAACTCGATATTTTCCTAGTCATCATTTTGACTTTAATGGAAAAAGTAAAGAAAGCAAGCATGGAATATGCATGTACAAAAGGTATTGTATTTATTTTCTCACATAAATGAAGGTATTGCACCCCCCATTGTCATTAAAATTTATGATATTTCAATTGGAACGAGGATATTACATATCATTCCTTATATATAACTTTACATCCCCAAATAGAATGTATACAATATTCTATAAATATATTTTCATAATATATATTATACTATAATGTAAATGTAATTGGCAACATATAAACATGCAAACAATGTATGACTAATGTAAAAAAATTGAACGTGCATGATGTACATTCACTATTATGTGCAACCATTTACACTTACGTGTGCAATAGTGGTAACATGTTTTACAGCTAATCCCCATGTGGACAAAAACATAGTTAAGGGAATTATTTGGACTATCACAACTATATATACAAGAAAGATTATAAATGAATTTAAAATGTAAATCCATATTCAATGTTAAAATAAAATCATTAAAAAAAATCCATGTTGTAATTTAGATTTTAGTGGGAATCATATTGAAACTATGAATGAGTTTAAGAAAAAGGTGGACTCACAATGAACTTTTGAAATGTTGACATAAAATTTGTCACATATATAGAATAAAAATTGTGGATTCAAAAAATAGATCATAATAATGTTAATAAAAACTAAAAAATAATCTACCATCAAATGAGAAATTTAAGAATAAGATGCATTGAAATCTTCCAATACAAGAAATTATGATTTAAAAAAATAAATGCCACAATTTTTATCCTTTTTTTTTCTTCATTTCACATTGAAGTTTCCAAACTTTCATATGAATCTTTTCACTAATCACATGTTTAATGTTATATATAAAGTGAACCAAAAGCAAAAGGGATAACTATATAATGTATAATTTGATCATTATCATAATTACAAGAATCCTAGTTAATGTAATTTGTGGACTCTTCAAAATACCAAAATCGAACCACCTAACCATGATTTTACCCATGTGATTTAAGAATGTCAACTTGCATGTTCACCATTTTAACCTAGTCACACCAACTTTCTTTCAACACAATTCAAAATGAATTGAAAACAACAAGATTAAATTTTATGTATCAAAACACAATAATGTGATAAATTGAAATGCTAAAACTTTTACAAACCAACAAATGGCCACATTGTTTTTAAAAACCTTGATATAATTTTAATATTACAAATCATTATTACACAATATGAACAAACAAGCACAACACACAACATGATATAGTCCACCAAATCTCAAAAACTCACTTATGACTAACAAAGCCTATTGTAATTTCTTCGATTATAACCTATACTAAAGAGGATGCAACTATTTTCATTCATGGACATGTTAAAAAGCCATCTAATAACATTGGACACATTTTGGAAGGAAAACTAAAATTAGTTTAGGTATTTGCAATTGTTTTAATTTTTTATGAAAACAAATAAGCTCTCATTATGGACAGCACTTCATTTTCTTAGATGTTTATATATATATATTGTATAATGAACTACAAAGAGGATGGTCACCCATCACAAGGCCCAGTATTAATAATACTACAAAAGAATATATGGGCATGTCAGTTGCTTTTATACTGGTTGAACTAGGAGTATTACTAGCAGGCTGGCTGTCACATTTAGTGAAGCAATCCAAGGTTTTTCTCTTTGTACTTGAAAGCACTTACTTACTTGATGCTTTTGTCAATTGAAGGGACCTTCCACCACTGGCATGCAAACCTTTATTTATTTATTTATTTATTTAGTTCTTCCATTTGCATTCAACAAAAACCTTTTGCTAGGGAAGGCACTCGGGTATAGATAAGCCTTCCCTTGTACACACTTACAACTTCAAATTCAAGCATACCTATTCATTACACACACTTATAAAAAGTAGGCATTGGCTTTCTTTGTTTCCTCTTTGCTATGGATTCATAAACATTTTGTGTAGGTTTACGCACTAAAAGGCTGGGTCGTTAAATAGCATAAAACTCAACTCACATTATTATTATTGTTGTTATTATTTTACCATGCTACTCATTGGGTATTAGATGGGTACCAGATGGGTATCACAGTAAAAAAATATTATTAAAAAAATCAGACAGGCATTTCAAAAAGTGAGATCTGCCTCCGAAGGCAAAGGCAGTTCACTCTCCTCAAAATGCCTGCTTGCTGTTGATTCCCGATTATGGCATGTAAGGCACACTCCATTTACATTGACACAAAGTGTGAAGGGTTTGGCATCGTCAATGTAACGGCTTTGAAAAACTTAAGGAGTGTCCCAATTAAGGGGTTCATAGTTTTGAAACTATAGAGAGATATAAAGGTGCATTCACACTTGGGTGTTAAGGATTCTTGTATATTGTCCCCTAACAGTAAGCTAGTCATTTCAGACCTAAACCTATTTACCATGAAAATTTTATGTTTTAACATTCAGTTAATATTAGAAAATCACCCAATTTAACATTGGCTGCCACCTAAGATGCCACCTAGATTTTCACTTAACACTAGGTGTGAATGCACCTTTAAAAGGTATATATATATATATAAAGTAAATAAGTAGTAGTACCTTCTGCAAAGCAATTCTCTCACCATGACTACCGATTTCCTAAGCAATGTGCAGAGCTTTTGAGTGGGCAAAGTGCCAGTTATAACTTATCCTGTTACTGGTGATCCAGAACTCTGCAATTGATCTGGAGTAACACTTATCCTAAAGCCAAGAGAGTTATCCTTAAAGTCACCCTCTGCTTTCGCCCCCCTATCTCCTGTTTCAGTGGTATCTGTAAAGTAAGGAAATTTTATTAAATCTGGGTATGAAATGCTGAAACTTAGCATTTAATGCACAAGGTTCGAGAGTAATTATAATAGGTAGTACACTTCCACTCCTGCTGTCTGTGGGGGTTTTTTTGGGGCTATGGACTTTGAAGGCTTTTTTTTTGGAAGGGTTTGAAGTTTGGACACCGGTTTTGAAGATGTGTGTGTGGTTCAAAACTCTGGCTGCAAGATCTGTGTCAGGAAGAAGCAACAAACAAATGGGTGGTGGGTTTGTTCAGAAACTCAGAAAACTGAGTGTTTCAAGCTTGGTTTTTACTTATGGTTTAGGGTTTTGTATACCCTTTTTTAATTTATCAGTTCCAAAGCTTTGGAGGCTTTGGAATGATGACAACCTGCCAAATAGCAATTGGTTCCTGCAGACATAAATAATAAATAAATAAAACTCTGTCCCCATTATTGAATCCCCATGCAATTTGCAGGTCAAATATTTTTTAAAAAATTTAGGGTGAAGCCCCAAGGGTGGTGGGGGGACCATTCCATAAATAAGAGGTCTAGCAAGGAGTAGCCACACCTAACCCCCACATTTCACATTTTGGGAAAGCCTATGGAATACCCCCAAAGGGCCATGCTTTTACCATACATGGTGCCTCATGAAATATTCCATTAGCTTGGGTAGATTTCATTAGCATGGGGGTATTATTCTCATTCTTTTCTTTTTGTGGGAGCCCATAAATTTCAAAGCCTCCAGCATAGGGTTTTTTAAATTTTGAGCACAAGGTTTTTATTCAAAGTATAGGGTTTTTAAATTTTGAGTACGCGTTCTTTGATTCAAAGCCCCTAACATGATTTTAAGTTTTCACCTTGCCTTTTTGTTTTTCCTTCCATTTCTCTATGTTTTCCTTGCAAAGTTCCCAATGAAATGGCCAAACCATGAAATGTAAATAAAGTATGTCTTGTGTACATGTTTATTTGGTCAATATAAAACTATAACTTGCACAAGTCATTGATATGTGCTTGGAATAAAAGATCCATGCACTTGAAATCAAAAGCCCTAATATAAAAAACCCATGGTTTTTTTTTGGACATGTGGTACACAATAACGACACGTTGAGTATCATCAAGAAAAATATCAAAGCAAGTCTTTATGCTTGTAAACCCTTAGTTGTGGGCTTTGTTAGAACTGCACTCATGTTCAAATCCACCTCATGTGAGCCCTTATTTTGATAAAGCTCACAACCTTAGGCCACTGTTCTAGGTGTGAAGGCACCTTGCACCTATGTGTGGGAGTTAATTAAATACGTAACAACTTATTTATAGGGGAAAGGTATCTTTCCTTGTTTTGACATGCCCAAGCACAAACCTGGTAGCTCTTGAGTTATGCAACACCTTAACAAATATAGGTTGAAAGAGTTAGCTTTTTTTCATGTAAAAATGAAAAAAAAGAAAAAATCATCCTATTGTTTTTAATGATTAAAAAAATCATTTACATATGGACATTCATCCCCTTTCTTTTCGCTCCCCTTTAGTTTCTACACATGTGTTATAACCAAACCAATATGAAATATCAATGCACCTTACACAAGGGAAAAAAAATGTCAAATTGTGAATTATATTTTTTCTTTGTTGTAATTTAACATTGGAAAAAACGCTTGTGTATTGTGTATCATGTTTTTACAAAACTTTGAGATACAAATTATGATTTGAATCCTAACCTTTCAACTTTGTCCTTGTGTCAAGAGTCTACTTACATGATCAACTATGTGAGAGTTAGTGTTTAAATACTTATAATTGTAAGCATGGATCTACACCTATAGATACCAAAAAATTTGAAGTTTAAGTATTTGTTCAATGCTTGAGTCCCTACATATAGTCTTGCACTCACCCTACATTTGTTTCAATTTGCAATAATGAATTAAAAATCCATTAACATGGTTGCACGCAAAAATCAAATGCAAGCCCATGAGTTTGAACCTTTTTCACTTCAATATTCTAATGTAAACCTTAGCCACGTTCTTCAAATTTTGATTTATGGTTTTACCCCAATTCCAAAGAAACAAAACAAAAATTAAGTTTTGGGTGGTCAAAATGCCTTGGCAAAGTCTAATTACTCTATCAAATGTCGTGTACATGCATTAAGATTGAAAAGAACCTAAAACGTTATTGTGGTTAAGAAGGATTATGTAGAGAGGTGTACAAGGGAAAAAAATTGATTGCAAGTGCTTCATGGATCCAAAATGTGGTAGATATGCCAAAAATGAGATGGCTTGTTCTTAGTTTGCATTAAACATTGTTTACAATAACTTAATAATGGAGGGGCAAGGGAAAATATAAGAAAATTTGTCCAATTTTCAACATTTTTAGTCATATATTTTTTCAAATTCTGCAAAATTTTCATTTCAAATCACCAATTTAAAGTTGAAAAGACTAGAGTTTATTATGGTGCAAAATGGCAAGGCCACTCATCCCAGACTTGAAGGTTTTTCTCTTCAATATCTTAACTTGTAACTTCTAAATTCTGAATTTTGAGTTTCGTTTGGGTGTTTGGATGAATTGCTTTGAGATTTTTGATTACATGCAATTTACCCCTAAGGTTTTTCCCCAAAGGAAGAATGATGCCTTTTAGAAGAGAAGAAGCTTTGCTCTCAATCATCAATTTTTTTTCTATTTGGCTTATTTGCCAAGTGGATTTTATGAGTCTCCCAAGTCCACATTGCCATCTTGGCATTCCCAATTACCAACTCCACATTTTTCTATTTGGCTTATTTGCCAAGTGGACTTTATGAGTTTCCCAAGTCCACTTTGCCAAATGGCAAAGTTCACATTGCCAACTTGGCATTCCCTAGTTACCAACTCCACATCACCAAGGCAACCCCCCCCTTGTCTCTCTGCTTCCTTTTGACTTAACAATTGGGCAATGTGAATTTTGCCATTTGGCAAAATGGACTTGAAAATTGGGCAATGTGGGTTTTGCCATTTGGCAAAATGGACTTAACAAACTGGTTCAGTCAAATAGCCAAATTAAAAAAATAGCAATGTGAAGTTTGCAAATCAAAGCTTTTTTTTTTCTTTTTTTTAAAAGGAAACAATCACCACCTGAAACAAAGCTTTTTTCTAAATTATTATTTAAAAAAATCACCACCTGAATTTCCTGATCTTCTTCCCTCCCAGAAAAAAACAACCCAATTCTGCCAAGAAATCAAAGGCACAGGTCACCACAGTCTGCAACAGACAGGCAGGCACTTTCCCAAGTTCCCAGTGCTCAACTAAAATTCTGAATATCTCAAAGTACTTGCAGACCTGGCCATGAAAGGAAAAATTAAAATATTAGTAAACTGGGATTTTTGGTGAAAGTTTTTTGTCATACAAATCCTGCAAAGTTGACTGCTATCATTCCATATAATAAATGTAGTCTGCAAACTCCTGAGCTATATATAATTTTATATAATTTTTAAATAATTTTAAATAATTTTATAATTAAGTAAATAATTAATTTATCCTCAACACATTGATTCCCACAAAATCAAATCAAACACCTTGAATTTGAGATTCCACCACAACCTAAAAAGTAGCACAAAACTGCAACAAATTGCTCATGTATGAATGAACTCAAAATCCAAATTGTATCATTCCCTCAAACTATATGATGCAATTTGTGTAACACATAGGTATATCATGATAGTATATTCATAACATTCATGTTCCAATTCATTAGATGGGGGTGTTTCCCAAGTTGTTATATATATATATAATTTTTATAGCAATGAGCCATTTTTTGATTGGCCCATCACCCAAAACAAACTGAAACTTTGGCAGCTCCCCAAAATAGAAGTTTCTTTTAGAGGAGAGAGTATCTCCTCCCCTTGGCCCACCTATTTTAAGGTGAGAAAAGGGGAGAACTTTGGGCAAAGCATATGGAATAAAAGTGTGGTACTATTGGGAACTTGGGAACCCCTTGAGAGCTTTCTGGGAACAAATTGGGAACAGGAAACAAAATTCACATCACAAGTCCTTGTGCTGAACACTGGAATTTTTTCTAGCAAAAATTGTTAGGAGGTGCAAGGTAAGCTAGAAAGGCATTGTCATTTGTGCAATACTTTCCAATATTCACACGTACAGTGTAAACAATGTACACTCTGGGTAGCATCTACAGTAACACTCAGTATGTGACTCTGCAAAAATATTTCTCACATCCAAGTTTTTCTTACTAACTTTTTTTCCAACCCCACCCATAAAACTGAAATTGGGACTGCAAGTAGGTGAGGAGAGACTACTAATAGCAACCCACTTGGACCAATCAAACTATCTACCCAATCAGAAACAGGGAACAACAGTCAATAAACACGATTTGACTGTGTGTTTATTAGACTGCTCCTGGGCTCCTCCAAGTGCTCTGAAAAGCCCCACATTTGAAAAAAACAAAGTTTCCAGGGTATTCACTGGATCTGACTTATGAACCTCATCTAAGGTCTCCAGTGCAGGGTCACATACTGAACATTGGTGGAGATGCTTTAACTCATTAATCAACCATGTGGAATTTTTGGCTTCCCAGACAATCCAGTGGTATTTATTACTTTAAACTTTGAATGCCAGTACCTTCGTAATACGAAAATATTTTAAAAAATCCAATATCAGCTTCATAGGGTAAACCGGCCCATCATCGATCACCTTCCTATGAACTAACTCTTTGGCAAATCTTTCTCAATTCTTCTCCATTTTGAGTGATTTAAAATGTTATAGGAGCGCCTTCTCAAGCTCTACAAATCATCTTTGAAATACAACTCCAAAGGACCAGTGATAAAAGAGTAGTAAAGAAAATACGTTTTTAAACATTGCAAAATGCGTTTTTTAAAATTTTGACCCCTCATACTTTCACACCTCATAACTTTCTTATTTTCGATTCATTTAAAACGATTTAAAGTGCTATATAGGAGCGGCAGCTGAAGTTCTACCAATAGTCTTGGATCTCTAATAGCAAGAGAGCAACATACAACGAATTTTTTGAGTGTTTAGGAACCAGCTTTTGTGGTGTTCGATGGTTTCCTTTTTTGAGTTCTTAACCCTCTATATTTTAGGGGAGTCACAGCTTTCTCATTTCTAATCCGTTTTGGATGATTGTTAGTGTGACAGATGCGCCAAGAGGAGGGGCTCAAGTTTTGTTTGGACACCAGAAACAATGGAGCCCTCCCCTTGGATCCAGCCTGCCATGAGTGCTTAAATGTTCAGTCACCAGCCAGTTTACACTACCAGGGCCCAGTGTTTCTTTTAAGGACTTTTTTTGGTGCAGGCAAAGTGACAATAATCCAGAAAATAACTTATCCAAATTTGACTGCAAATTACACAAAGAAATAGAAAAAAACCAAAATCTTCCTATATTCTTGGCTTCCTAGTGGAACTTATCATAAAACCCTGGTGATTTGGAATTTTTTTTTTCCAAAATTTGTCAAATTTATTCCTTTTTTTTTTTCATGAAAAATCCTTTGTATAAGTTGAAATCATATTTTTCAAGTCCAAAGTTCGCCAATAAAAAGAAAAGTTACCATGCCCACACAAATCTCAATATCATGTTTCTATACCGGGTATTAGGCTCAAATGCTTATTGTGACAGTTCTAGGTGTGTCCACCTTATTGAGGTTCTGGATTTTAATGTTCATCTGGGTTGTGGCCCGTTGGTTTCAGGAAATTTTTTTAAAAAAAAAGTTTAAATTTTTTTTTGAAAATCATTTATTAATGCAAAAAAAAGGCTAAATGTGTTAAAAGTTTACATATAAATAACAATGCCATTAAATTTTAGCTTTTCCTTCAAATACAAGGATCACAGTCATTTTGATCATTCTGTCACGGAAGTAGTAGCAACATAGACATTGAAATGGTGAAAAAATGTTTGTGTTGTTCATGAGTACATAGGCCTCGGGAATTTTGATACATGTCGATAATTCATTCATTCATTCATTCATACATTAAGTCTTCAAATTTTGTACATGCTTATTATGGGAAGGCTTTTTCGATTTGACATCCAAGAGTCAATTTCCTCATCATACATAGTGCAATTGGACCACGACTGCAGAGGGTGCGAAGAAGTCACTGACTCCACATATCAAACAAACCCGTTGCGCATGCTTTAAAAGACAGACAGACACACACACACACATGAGGGAGTTGTTAAAAAATTGTTTTGCTGATTGAATGTAATGTACACTCAAATCAGGTGTGTACATGAATGTTGTACCCTGAATATGACAATGAGACAGGCTCTGCGAAATGGGTGGGTACACACTCTCCTCTTCTGGAACTTCATTCTATGCTTCAGCCTTTGTATAAGCATCCAAGAATGCTGCCTTTGCACGGTTTGTGTAAGACTCTTGGGTGGTGCAGGATTAAGGCAGGATGAACTGCAGAGCAATGTCTTTTTTTTGCATCATCCCAATCTCTCAGGTAAGTAAGTAAGTAGTCTAGTAGTACGTACTCATTGGGTACTCTCTGGTTTCTGGTTTCTTGACAAGGCCCTTTCCATTTGTGGGAGAAAAAGGTAAACAAGGGGGTGTGTGTGTCACACCATGGACTTGCCATTTACATTAAAAAGTATGTTAAGACAAAAAAGAAGAGTTATGGAAACTCAAATATTTCATGATGCAAAAATATGACCTCCAAAAAAATCGTCTGAAAGTAACCAAAATCCTTCAAGATATTAGAACTCTATAATAACTAATCTCAAGTTTCAACACAAGCCAAAAATATCATCTTTCAAAAATCCTCATATAGAAAGAGACCTATTGGGTACCTAGGGGCAAAAATCCCGCAAGCTACCACACTCTATAATGAATCTGAACACAATATCCTTGCCTAAAAACAGTGGGACACAGACTGTGATGCAGAGGACAAATTCACAGCATCCTCTGGCTCTTCTTCGTGTTCTCCTATTCCCACTTGGTTGGTAAAGGGTAAACATTCATGGAAGGTGTTGTAGGTAGTAGTAGATAATTGGGTACTGAGAGGGGGGTGTGTCCCTTTGTTCCATCTCTCTGTACAGAATCAATTGAAACCTACTAACACTGACTGTTACTTGCCCAGGGACAGGCTGCCAATGTAGAGAAAAGATTGCTGGAACTTGAGTTATTGACTTTGCAGAAAGGGTAATTGGGTCATCTCTTCATGTTTTGGGCTTCACCAAAACAAGATTGGTTAATGCCCTCAGAGCAAGGGAGTTCTGGAAGTCAGTGGGCCATTGGCTCCATCTCAGATGCTTACTTTTGGAGCTCCATGGGCATATATAACTGAATGTAGAAATGACACAACTTTGATTCATTCCTATGGGTGTTTTTGTTTTTCAAAACACCTGCCTCTTAATGCACAAACCTATTACACTCTAGGAATAAGAGTCCACCAAATACACTAAGAAATTTCTCCAAGTGCTGTATGAAAACCAGAAATCACAACTCTGCACACCTTTCAGGGAAGGGGATCATGGTACATGAATTGAACCTGCTGTCGTGCACAATGTTGGGAGCTGTGAATAGTCCTAAGATTTCAATTATATTCCACGTACATGTGATGTGACTGGACTCACTTTGAAGGTTTGTTTGGGAAGAGAAAAAAAACCCTAGACTCGAACAATGCTTGTGATATGCATGGGATCAACCCACTTCTGTACAGTACCTGCAATACATCATTCACCCACCTTTCATGTACAAGTATTGTATTAAACATGTTGGTATATATGATGAACATTGGTATCAATATCATACTTATTAGAGCTTCCATTTGTGTTCAAATGTGTCTCTTCTTTAGGACTTTTGCATTCATGTCATGAAACCATTAGTAACCATAGATATGAATTCAGTACTAACCGACTGGAGCTCATGGATTCGGAAACCCTATCAAAGGCTTTTAAATTTCAGCAATTTAAAATTTACATTTATATTAAATGTTGAAAAATGGAGTGGTGCTCCTCACCACCCAAACACAATCTCACAACCCATTTTTGCTACATCACTACAAAGTTGATACCAAAGAAGCAAGGAGGACAAGTTGCCTAATATTTTCGTATCAACATAAACCTTAAACCCTAATACCATATTGGTATGGTGTCTTGTTGGTACTTCCAAACCCTAATACCAAGGCAATATTGATATGAACACCAATATCACAAAGTCTAGGGCTAGGTTGGTCCGGTCTTTGACACCATTATTACTATCGTTGTTGATACTAGGTATGCCAAACCAACACTGAAAATTTCTAAAGTTACCCAATTTTTATTGTTATGAGAAATGTAAGTTTTGACTTCGATGATTAAGCTTATATTTGAATAATTAAAATTTTCATGGTTATTTATATCTTGTGCATCCCAAGTTTTGGTAAAAGTAAAAGTGATAAAAGGTAGGTTCATTTTTTGGTTAACACATCTCAAAAAGTGGACCCTATCGTGGTGATAACATTTATGGCATCCTTGTTCACATTTAGTTTCCATCCTAATAATTACAAATGATCAATAAGTAACCCTTATCTTTGTTAACACATAGGGGTATGATAATCATGATTATTATTCAAGATGATTGACAATGATAATAGAGTTGAAATATATGTTCCCTATAAATTAATGTTGGCCCAATATTAATAAATGACTTGGGTACTCAATTGACTATAAATATTCAATTTAGGTTTAAATGTTGAAAATTAACTTGTTGGATGGGAAACAAAACAAAAGTCAACAATGACCCTAGCCCACTTAATACGAAGTGTGTAAATATATGCTAAAACCTTGTGAATCCAATATCATTTTGACAAAAAGTGATGCATGTCTTGTATCCTTCTATGTACATCTTAGTTCCATCCATATAATTTATTTCATTAAACCTCAAACTTTATATATATATATGGTGTTCCTCCTTTAGCAATGTTTTCCCACTTGTTGTACTACACCACCTTTTATAGGATAGATCTATAATTTAGATCGAAGAGCTTCAATTTTCATATAGCATTGAGACTTGAATTTGTAGGACAACATTTTGTTGGACATTTTGGAGCCAACTTCATGACCTCCATGACATTGGTGCCTTGGGTCAATTGAAAGCAATTTTGGCTTGGAATTATTGATACAAGAAATGTATAAACTATCAATTCATTTATTGTTGCTCACGTTTGATAGCTATTGAAGTTTGATCAAAGTTGGTTTTTGGTGATTATAAATCTCCGATGGAAACTATAGTGGATTTGTGTATTCATTTGTGCATGGGTCTCATTTAAATGGTCTCCAAATTTTGTTCCAAGATTTTTTATGTTTTATTAGTGTTCATATTTTGCAATTTCCAATGTTCAATTGGAGATGATAACTCAACTAGAACATGTAATCAAATCATACCTTGATTATTTTTTTTAAAGACTTTCCATTTAACTTGAAACTTTCTATGTTTGTTGTCATTCACATTTGGGCATTCTAGGGTTTTGTTTAACTCAATTGGACATGGTGATAACTCAAATTAAACTTGATAGGTGTTTTTTTGACAACTCTTCATTTGTTGGGTCTCTTCTTATAAAATTCAATAATATTGCAAATATTGAAATGGTTCGTGATGAACATTTTATTTATGTGGATGTCTTAAATGATGTTATGACAATAAGGGTTGATGATTTAAGGCCCTAACATGATTATATTTCAACTACTAATGCACTAGTTATAACTAAAACTAATATAAATCCAATAGTAGAAATTGTGTGGGATTTGTTTTGTGTTCAACTAATATTGAATCAAAAGTTTTGTCAAACCTTCAAAGCAAGTTGTCTCTCCCTTGGCCTTTTTTTGGCTAATGATAATATAATGCCATTAATATTTTTAAAGCTTTTAAAATCGTGGGGCGTGTAATGCATCATTCTATTTCCTAAGCTTAAGCTTATAGTATTAATAACACCACAAATAAAAAAAGAGTGGTCATTTATAACATTTGGACCATGCAATTGCATTTATGAAGAAGAATGTCACATTTGAACATGTAGATGTTAGGGTAAGGTGGAAGGTAGTTAATCAAAAAAGTTGATGAACTGAAGAAAAGGCTTAACATTACATTAGTCTTTGTTATAAAACCATATTTAACCATTTTGGAAATGATAGTTTTTACAAGATGGAGGACAAGTAGATTAAATTTGTGGAGGATTTGGCCTTTTATGTTGCTAAAGGTTATATGCCAATTTCTATTGTAAATAACCATTAGTTGTGACAAATGTTTTTGCTTCAATGTATAAGTGTGGTCTTTCCAAATCCAAAACAAGTTGTTGACTATGTGTTATTCCCAATTTGGTGGCAAAGACCATGGAAATGTAGTCTTAAGTATGTTTTGAACAATTATATTATAGTGGCTACATCTAGTTTTGATTTATGGATATCCAATCTAAAAGACACATAAATGCCCTCATGATGATCTTTGTTATCTCACAACGAGTTTTTTATCATGTTATATAGTCCACGTGTTTGAAGCTACATATATTCTAAGATCTCCAATTGGTAACCCAAATGAAGGAAGTTTTCCAATTTTTATTTTTGTTAGATAAGATGATTACTTACATGAAGGATGAAAGAAACAACCTTTCCATCCTTGCAAGAGCTTTGACCTTGGGGGTTACATGTGCACCTTTGGCACTTAAGGCTCCTTAGCATGGAAATTGTTTTGGGCATGCATTCAACAAAGTTTGTTTGTAAATTTGCAATGATTTGAATGTGCGTTGGTTGGTTGAAGGTCAATTTGAAGCTTGTACACAAGTTGCTTTGGTAAAAACAATAACATGGACCAAAAAGTTGAGCAATGGATGCATTAAATGGGAGGGAGCTTATTTGGATGTTAAGGTTCACCATTCAAAATTCATAACACTCATAGAAACTACATTTTCCAACAAGGTCATTATAATCTAAGAAACAATGAATATTGATATGTGATTAACTTTTAATATGGAAGCCAAAAAAACTAGGAGTTGCAAGGTTGTGTAACACATGCTCATGCATGAACAATTTGCAAAATGATTATTGAAACTATGCTTAATGTGGTGAAGCAATGTAGCCTCAATTAGACCCAATGTTACTAACTAGTAATTTTATTGTGCCATAAATACAACCTTTTTTATTAGTGATTTCATGCAAAATGAAATTGTTCAATTTGAAGCCAACTCCATTGTGTTGATAAGAGGGGATTTTGATTCGAAGTTGCAAGCTATGTGCATACACATGATGGGAGAAGATTTGGAACAACAATGGTTCCATTTTTGTTGTTTGCAACTATGCATAATGTGTTGAAAGTTTTTAACACGCTTGAGTTGATGCTAGATGCACAATTTAGGAACCTTAACATGGTGATGACTTTGGGAAGAAGGCCAAAGGTAATGTAGGATGGCAACGTATGACAACAAGACATTCATGCAATTTCTTCTTGTTGCCTTTAATTTCAAACTCAATCCTAGTGTTGTTAACCCTTTTGAAGCTATGATCCATGATCCAAAAAACTATATTTTTGGGGAATTGACATCAAGTGAAGATGTTCACAAAAATTGTTAATTCAAGAATGAATTGTCCTTGTTTTACCACCTTCATCAAAGCTTGAAGAATGCAAGTTGTCCTTAATTTGGAGGAACTTGTAAAAAACCAAGTTTTGAAATGTATCATTTGTTACATGCCAATTCTTGGTATCATAGGTTCACAAATCAAAATCAAACACATCTTTAACATAAAATGAGTGCTAACGAGCATCCAAAGATGAAATTTGGAAATTAAAAACATTACAAGCTTTTTTATGATCTTGAAGAATTGGTTGGACGATGGAAGGGTAAATTATGCAACAAAAGGGGATTTTTCAATTAAAAAGTTAATATCATTGATGATAATGTGTTTGTGTTTGATTCAACAAGGTGATTGGATGATGGGGAGATGGAATGATTTTATTTCTATTTTCATTTTCAATATTATCTAATTTTTTGTTACCATGGACAATTTAACTTCAAAAAAAAGTTGGATGTGTTATTTTGATATTTTGATAAAATGTAGTTTGATTGAATTACTTTAAAGGATATCAATCGATTTCTTGGCTTGATGTTTGCATACACGTGTGATTTCAAAATTTGGACCTAAGTTGCATGTGTGGTTTCACATTGTTCAAAGTACAATTTTGTTTATTGACATGCTATTACCTTCGAATTCCTTCTACCATTTGAGAGAGGTGGCAAGGTACATTGCATGGTTATTGCTATTAAAAATCTTTTGTGTTTATTTCTTGGGATTTCAAGATTTGGCATTAGAAAATGTGACCTCCATAGAAAGAATGAATGATTATGAAAAGCAATTGAAGCTAATGGTAATTCCTAAATATGTAAGTCCAAATGAAAAGTTGGTAATGTGGGGTGAAAGTTTATTTCAAGGCAACATCAATTAGATATGGAAGAAATATGGGTGCATTTCCTCTAATATGAGCCACAAGTGCCAATTTCACAAAGTCCATATAACGAGTAGATGACACAATTAAATTGATGTGGCATAACATGATTGGTCATTCTAGGAAAATATTCTTAGTATCATGATTGACCCATCATCAAATTTTGATTTTAATTCTTATGGCTCAAAAAAATGTTGCATTATACTATTATGTGAAAGTTTTATTTTAAAACATTCCCATGAAAATATCATAAATGAAAATTTCAAGACCTTTTAAGAATCCTCTAAGTAGCAAAAACATTGGTTACAAACACCTTGGCATGCTTTTGCATCCCATAATTTTGTTGTCATCATATTTTGGATTCCAACATATTACATAATAAAGAAGTCCATGCAAAAAAATACAAGATTCAAGTAATGCATTCATTTTGAAGCCATAAAACCTTCGAATTAAAAAAATGGTTATGACAAAGGTAGCTCCTAGAAAAAAGAATGCACCCTTATGTCTTGGTGGAAATGTTTAGTATCATTCAAATCTCATTCTTTATCGACAAGTTCAATAATAATAAAAAAATTGTATCAAGCATATTTAGTTATAGTATTTGGAAATTTTTGAACCTTCCATTACCAAATCATTGGATGGAAAGTTTGTAATGTTAGTCTTATGAGTATTTTGTTTTTCCATTGATTCTTTGAAGTTTGTGAAGGTATGATTTCTTGTTACTAAATTTAAATTTGTGTTTATTCATATTTATTTTGGTAGAATCTATAACAAATAAAAGACGAAAAGCTTAAACATGCTTCAAATGATGAAGACCCTATGAAAAAGGTCTTGTGGTATTGTTCAAATTTGGTTTTTTATCCACAAGGTTAATCAAAACTAAATTATGTCAAATGGATTCATGTTTAAGTAACTAAAAGGTCCTTCAATTTTTTTTGTAATTTGTTTTGCCTTCAATTTTTGAAGAACATGGAAGCTAGGTGTTTTGTTGCCAAATGTAAATTTATGTTGACTATTGACTCAATCTCTTGGAGGAATTTGCAACCAATAAAAGAAGAGTGGTTGGAAAAACACGTCAAGCGATGTAAACATTATGAAAAAGGTCTTGTTGAATGTTTATGTTATTGTTCAAATATAATGTTTTGTCCACAAAATCACCCAAAGCAAAATTATGTCAAATGGATTCATGTCTAGGTAATTAGAAGTTCCTTCAAAAAAATATTGTGTAATTTGTTTTACCATCAATTTTTAAGATCATGAAGGTTAGATTCTTTGTTGCTAGAAGTGAACTTGTGTTGATTGTTAACTCATTTTCTTGGGCGAATCTACATAACAAATGGTCAACTAGAAATAGACCTCAAATGATGCAATATTATGAAAGAGGACTTGGTGGATGCTTATGTTATTGTTCAAATCTAATGTTTCATCCACAAGATCAACAAAAATAAAAATTGTGTCAAGTGGATTTCTATTTAAGTAATTGGAAATTCCATCACTTTTATGTCTAACTTTTTTTTCCCCCTTAGTTTTTAAAGATCTTGGATGAACTAAAGGTGTTTTGGTGCCAAAAGTAGACTTGTGTTTGGTAATCAAAAGGTTTTTTAATTTTAATTTAATTTTTTTGCTATCATTTTTTGAGGATACTAAATGTTAAGAGTTTTTTTGCTTCCATCAATTCATTCTCTTTTGGGAATAAGCAAAATTAATAATAAATCATTGAAAGTAGACCTCAAATGATGGAGACATTGTGAAAGAGTCTTGGGGGATGCTTTTGTCATTGTTAGGAGGGGTACTCTTCTTTGAATTGAATACATAAGTAAATATATAAGGTTAATGTATTAGATGTTGGATAAAGATTATAATTTAATTATTTATATAATAGAGTTATTTTTATTTTGAAAATGAAATATAATTAATATAGGATATATGTTATTTCATGGTATTAGAAAAAATATGGAAAAATTTATAACATATGTACTAAACATTTTAGATATTAGTTGTTAATAGGTTCAATTAGTAGATTATGAAATTTTAATCGAAGAGCTCTTGTATTTTTTTTCCATTTGTTTGTTAAATCTTGCATCCTTTAGTTACTATAATGAAAACATTGTTTAATTGTTGATTATTCCCTTGAAAAGCAAGTTTTTTCGACCTTGTTACAAGATGATAACTATACTTTGATTTGACATGCCTCCCTTTTTCATTTTCATTTTTCATTCATAATTTTTATATGGTATATTATTTAGCTTACTAAACAATCAATTATCAACTTCATTTTTTTGTGAATTATTTCACAAGGTGTAGGAGACAATGGTATTGGGTCACAAGGAATATCAACAACATAAACATGATGTAAAAATTATGAACACCATAATAAATGTGCCAACCATGTCATATATAATGGGCTAGGAATAATCAATTTATATTTATCATGATCATGTAAGGTGTTAGACATGTTATATTACAAGATCATCGGACTTGTTGTCAAGTTAGGTTTCATTTTTTTTTTCTATTGTTCCATTTGTGTATCAATATTTAATTAAGGATTGAATTTACATTGGACAATATTCATATCTCAAATTGCCAGTCGTATAGGCAATTGTTGTTGTCTAATCCCAAAATCTCATATTTTAAACATGTATTAGAAAATGCATTAACCACAATATTTCTTGATCTTGCTTGTTGTGAAGGCATAAACACACTATGGGTGACCCAAATTGTTGTCACAAAATAATTCTTCTATAATTATCTTTTTCGCTAATGTATGGACACATCTTAAATTTTTTTTGTTTGCTTTAAATATGTTTTATTAGTTTTAAACTTAAGCTAATAAATTATTTAAAGAAATAAAATAAACATTGAAAAACTTGAACTTATGGAATATATTTTAAACAATAATACATTTCACATAATATGAAAAAATACAAATATACTTGAAACTAGGGTTGTGAGTGGAAATTTTTTGTGATTTTTTGGGTGGTGAATGATATTAATATACACTAATTGAATTTAGAACCATTTAGGGGTCTAGAAATTTTGGTTGAAAATTCTTACAAAAAATTGTGTTTTTTTGCAGTTATTGAATAAGAGAAGCATGTTAATTTTTTTTAAAGGAAAAAATCATTACCATATGAAAAAGGAGGAAATTTTATAAGTGGGCATTTCAATTTTCTTTTTTAAAAACCAGGTTTCATGAATCACAAACATGAAACATTATGGACATTGAAAAAATGTGTGTTATATATTCCATATACCTTGATTTTATCTAATCCTCTTCATCTAACCATTGGATCAAAATAAACTTTAATTCAAAATGAACTTTGAGTTTCAAAATATTGTCATGCACATTCTAAAGTTTTTTGCTTGTGATTAAGATTGCAAAATAATGTCATAATTTTTTTAGCTTATTACATATTATGATACTTGTTATACATCACCTTTTTTGGACAAAAGTGGGTCACTTGTAATTTGCTTTCACCCATGAAGCAAATTGTTGACAAGCACTAAAACAATTTTTTTTACATGTTTTAGCTCATTATGTAAGTGATTCACCTTTAAAATTGCAATCTTGATTTCATTTCTAGTTCCAAGCTTACTAGAATAAAAATTAAATGCACACAACATATTGAAATTGATGCAAATATAAGATTATAATGAAATATAGGGTGGTTGAAATATGTTCATATTAGAAAATTAGGAAATAATTCCTTCACATAATATGCCCCCCCCCC
>Ga0209611_10000806_pt1 | contig 49786 bp, 39 predicted proteins | sample S1TSphgellanicum_3_FD_187693 | JGI IMG/M metagenome (GOLD analysis project Ga0209611, IMG submission 187693) | Host-associated microbial communities from peat moss isolated from Minnesota, USA - S1T2_Fc - Sphagnum magellanicum MG (SPAdes) (version 2) | ecosystem: Host-associated > Plants > Peat... | reverse complement strand
TGTCAGAAGAACTTCATCTTAGGGATCGGCGACGATCACACCTGGTTTGACTACAACGTGGGCGGCGGCACCGCCTCGGGCAGCCGACCCAAACCGGCATCCGTGTCGTCGGACTCATTCAATCAAGCCGCGACGTGGACGACCAACCTGCAGACTCTCGAAGGCATCACGCCGACGCCGTGGTGGATCACCGGCGAGAACGCCACCTATTACATCGCGGGCCTGGCCTACGGCGTGCACGTCAACGACATCCGGTCGGATACGTCCATGCCGAATGCGCAAACGATTTCCACCTATTGGATGGACGTCGAGGAAGGCGGCGGCCCGGAAAACTTGAACCCGTACTACCTCGCAACCAAGTACGGCGGCTTCACGCCGGCATCATCGATACCCGCGGCACCGACCAGCACGCCTTACAATATGACGACCCCGATCACGACGGGGCAGTTTGACACCACCGGCCTCAGCATCACCATGAACGGCGGTAACACCCACTTGCTGCCGGATAATTATTTCCTGGCCGGCAGCGCGAATAAAATGGTGGCGGGTTTGAAGTCAGCCTTCACCAACATCGCGAACGCCATCACCCAGGCCACGACGGCATTTTCCTTTTCCGCGGTCAATGTCACCTCCACAGGGGCAGAGTCGTTCCAGGCGACCTACGACTCCAGTGTCTGGAGCGGCACGGTCATCGCCAGCAATTTGACGTTCGATTCCACCACCGGGAATCCGGTGCTCAATCCGTTGTGGTCGACCGCGACCACGCTGCCGACCCAGTTCGGCGGTACCGGCTGGCAGACCGGACGCAATGTCGTGACCTGGAACGGCAGTGCCGGCGTGCCGTTCGAACCGGCCAATATCGCGAGTCCCGGTAGCGCGAACAATTTGACGGCGGCGCAAGTGGCCGGAATCACGTTCTCTGCCTCGAGCTACTCGCCGTCCACCACGCCTACGCAGTACCTCGATTACCTGCGTGGCGATCAAACCAACGAAGTGGGTTCCACCGTCAGCGGCAGCACCAAGTCGCTGCGCAAGCGCACGGTTCTGTTGGGCGACATCGTTGACGCGGCCCTGACGCCGATCACGACGCCGCTGCAGACTTTTTCGGACAGCAACAATCCGGGCTACAACGCGTTCAAGACCCAGTGGACCACCACCACGCCGCGGCCCACGATGGTGTATGCCGGCGCCAACGACGGCATGCTGCACGGCTTCCTGGGCTCGACCGGAGCGGAGCAGTTTGCCTACATTCCGAGCGCGCTGTTTCAGGGACCCAACAATACGCCGCTGGTCGATGGACTGGAACAGCTCGGCAACCCCGCGTATAGCCATCACTTCTACGTCGATGCCACCCCGATCAACTACGACATCGATCTGAAAAATACTTACGGCAGTACGCTCACGTCGCCCACCTGGGTCACGTTGCTGATCGGCGGTCTCGGCAAGGGTGGCAAGAGCTTCTACGCCCTCGATGTGACCGACCCGGCGAGCATGACCACCGAGTCGGTAGTTGCCGGGAAAGTGCAGTGGGAGTTCACCGATCCCACCATGGGCTATAGCTACGGCGCGCCCGTCGTGATCAAGACCGTCAAGTACGGCTGGGTCGCGATTTTCACCTCGGGCTACAACAACAGCGATGGCTATGGATACGTGTATTTCGTCAACCCGAGCAGCGGCGCACTGCTCGAAAAGGTGAAGACACCCAACCTTTCCAGCGGTCTGACCCAGGCGTCGGCGTTCGTGATGAACTACAGTGACGACACCGCCGATTCTCTGTACGTGGGTGACCTCAACGGGCAGCTCTGGCGCTTCGATCTCACCGGCACGAGCGGCAGCTATCCTCAGCCGACACTGCTCGCGACGCTGACCGACTCGAGCGGCAACCCGCAGCCGGTGACCACCGCGCCGTTGATCGAGATTCATCCCACGTCGCGCAAGCGCTACGTGATGGTGGGCACCGGTCAGTTGCTGGCCGCGACCGACGAGGCGTCCACATCGATGCAGTCTTTCTACGCCATCATCGATGGCACGGCCGGTGCATTCCTGCCCGTGTCCACGCCCATTACCCGCGCCAGTCTCACCCAACTGAGCGCGACGAATCTGACGGGCGGCGCCGTCATCTCGTCCTCGCAGGGGTGGTTCACCGATCTTGGCCTTGACCCGACGTCCGGCATCGGGTGGCGGATCATCCTGAATCCTCAGGCCTATAACGGCATCGTGGTGTTCACCGATCTGCTGACGGCGGTGACGGATCCGTGTGCTCCCACCGGAACGAGCCGAATCTATGCGCTGAACTACGGGACGGCGACCTCCGTGCTGCAGCCCTCCTCGGTGCCGTACGACTCCTACACGAACCAAGTGATCAACGTGAGGATTACCGGCGCCAACGGCAACCCGGAGATCGTTGCAGGGTTCAGCAATGTATCCACACCGCCCGTGGCCGTGCCCGCGACGTTGACCGGCACGCTCGCCACGCGAATTCTGAATTGGCGCGAGATACCGACGGCGGACTGACGAACCCGTCCCAGACTAGATTGGCTGGTGGCCGCGATGGCTCATTCGCCGGCGAACTTCGGGGCCCGCTTGTTGCGAAATGCCTCGACGCCTTCGGCGAAGTCCTTGGTATCGGCGAGGACGCCCTGATGTTCCGCCTCGAGCGCCAGCTGTTCGGCCAGGGTACGCGGCGGTTCGACGTTGAACACTTCTTTGATGCGCCGGTACGCCTGGGTCGGGCCGGCCGCAAACCGACGGGCGATCGCCTCCGCCCGACCGGGCAGTTCTCCATCCTCCACACAACCCCAGATGAGTCCCCAGTCCGCCGCATCCGCGGCCGACAACGCGTCGCCCAACATGGCCAATCCCTTGGCGCGCGCCGTGCCGACCAACCGCGGCAGATAAAAGGTGCTGCCGAGATCGGGCATGAGCCCCAGTTTAGGAGCGAACAGCTGCAAAAATGTGGCGGACCGCGCCGCCAACACGATGTCGCCCACCAGCGCCAGGGATGCCCCGGCGCCCGCGGCAACGCCGTTGACCGCGACCACGACCGGTACGCGCAACCGATACCACGCGCTCACCATCGGGTTGAAATGGTCGTGCAAGTGAGTTCGGATCTGTTCACCGCGGCTCTGCGTCGTGTCGTCCGTCAGATTACCGCCGATGAGATCCGCGCCCGCGCAAAAGCCGCGGCCCGACGCGCTCAAGACGACGGCGCGGATGTCCGCGTCGGCATCGATCGCATCCGCGGCTGCGTGCAGGTCGTGAATCAGCGCGTCATTCAGCGCATTCAACCGGTCCGGCCGGTTGAGGGTGACATAAGCCACGCGTTCGCGTTGCTCGAACAGCAGTGTGTCAAATTGCATGATGACTCCGGTGCGGTGTCCAATACTGGTGTTGTCCAACGCTCAAAGGATAAGCGAGTGACGGCAAGAGTTGTGCGCCATAATGGCCGAGTACATGCCAATCCCACAGATTCTGCAAGGACGTTTGAGGCTGCCGGTGATCGGGGCACCGATGTTCATCGTCTCCACTCCGCGACTCGTGCTCGCGCAATGCAAGGCGGGGATCGTCGGTTCGTTCCCCGCGCTCAATGCCCGCCCCGCCGCGGCGCTCGACGATTGGCTCGCCGAGATCAGCGGCGAACTTGCGGCGTACCGCCGCGCGAATCCGCAGGCCAAGGTGGCGCCGTTCGCCGTGAACCAGATCGTGCACGGCAGCAACGACCGCCTGGAGCGTGATATGGCGCTGTGCGTGAAACATCGCGTGCCCATCGTCATCACCAGTTTGCGGCCGCCCGCCGAGGTGGTCGCCGCCGTGCACGGGTATGGCGGCGTGGTTTTTCACGACGTCATCAACTTGCGCCACGCAGAGAAGGCTGCCGCACAGGGGGTCGACGGCATCATCGCGGTGTGCGCGGGGGCGGGCGGGCACGCCGGAACCTTGAGTCCGTTCGCCTTGGTCAAGCAGATTCGCGAGATCTATCCGGGAACGATTATTTTATCCGGCGCCATGAGCACGGGGGCCGATGTATTGGCCGCGCGTGCGCTGGGCGCCGACCTCGCGTATCTCGGAACGCGTTTCATCGCCACCCAAGAGGCCAACGCCGGCGCGGATTACCAACAGATGCTGATCGACAGTCGGGGCGAAGATATCGTCTATACCTCACTGTTCAGCGGCGTCGCCGGCAACTACCTGCGCGGCAGCGTGGTTCGCGCCGGACTCGATCCGGACAAGTTACCCGAGGCCGATAAGACGAAAATGAATTTCGGCACCGGCGGCAACTCCGAACTCAAGGCATGGAGGGATATCTGGAGTGCCGGTCAGAGTGTCAGCGGAATTCACGACGTCCCGACGGTTGAGGCGTTGGTCGGGCGGATGGCGGATGAATATCGGACGGCCCGCGACCGGACGAGTGAGTCTTTGTAACATATTGTACGTGAGACAGCCTAATTGCGCATGAGCGCCGATCAATTGCCCGCCGCGCTCGCTCGCGGCACGGCGCCGATGTACCTCGTCTCCGGGGATGAACCGCTGCTGGTCGGCGAGGCTGCCGATGCGATTCGGGCGGCCGCGAAGGCCGCGGGGTACTTGGATCGCACGGTGTTTCATGTCGACAAGACCTTTGCCTGGGATGAATTTCGGCACGCGAGCCGGTCATTGTCATTGTTCGCCGAGCGGCGCCTGTTCGAGCTGCGCTTGCCGAGCGGCAAACCTGACAAGGGTGCAGAACAGCTGGCCGAACTCGCGGAGCATCCGGCGCCCGATGTGGTGTGCCTGGTGGTTACCGGCAAACTGGACAAGAAAGCGAGCGACGCTCCGTGGGTGAAAGCGGTGGAGAAGCACGGCGTCTGGGTACCCGTTTGGCCGGTGGAAACGGCGGCGTTGCCGGCTTGGCTGCGTGGTCGGGCGAAACTGCTCAATGTCGAGATCGAACCCGCGGCCGCCCAGCTCATCGTCGATCGAGTGGAAGGGAATCTTCTCGCCGCAAATCAGGAACTGCAGAAACTCAAGCTGCTGACGCACGGCGAACCCATCAGCGTGGAACTCGTGCTGAGGTCGGTCGGCGATAGCGCCCGCTACGATGTGTTCCAGCTCGCCGAGGCGGCGGCCGCCGGCGACGCAGCGCGTGCTCTGCGAGTGCTGTTGGGGCTCAAGAGCGAAGGGGTGGAACCGACACTGATCTTGTGGGCTCTGGTGCGCGAGCTGCGCGGACTGTGGCAGACGCGGGAGCGCAACCGGCTGCGCTCCGGCGCGCGCGGCAGCGCCTGGAATCAGGCCGCGGCCCCCGGGCCGCGCGCGCTGTCCCGATTGGCGAAATTGCCGCTCGACCGCCTGATCCGGCAGGCAAGCCGCACGGACCGCGTGATCAAGGGATTGGCGCCAGGCGATGCGTGGAGCGAGCTCACCGGCCTCGCCGGCGCGCTCGCCGGCGCTTTGCAAGCGACGGTGGATTCAGGCAGGGTAGCCTCATGAACCCGATGGGTATTTTCGGCGGAACCTTCGATCCGATTCATTACGCGCACCTGCGCACGGCGTTCGAATTGCAGCAGGCGCTGCGCCTGAAAGAAATCCGATTTCTTCCCGCCGGCAACCCGCCGCATCGCGATCAGCCGATCGCCGACGCTCAATTGCGGCTGCAAATGGTTCAGTTGGCCGTGGCCGGCCAACCGGGATTCGTCGTCGACGATCGGGAAGTGCGCAAGGCGGGTCCCTCCTACTCGGTCGAGAGCTTGTCCGAGCTGCGCCACGAATATCCGGATCGCAGCCTATGCCTCATAGTCGGCATGGACGCATTCTTGAGCCTGCCGAAATGGCATCAATGGCGCGAGCTGTTGCAGCTGGCCCACTTGGTGGTCGCACACCGTCCGGGCTGGCGCGCACCCGGTATGGGACCGCTCGGCGAGTTATTGGTCGATCGCGGAACCGGGCGCATCGGCGATTTGCACGAGTCGCGTGCCGGGTGCATTTATATTCACGCCGTGACTCAACTGGAGATCTCTTCGACCGAGGTGCGGCAGCTCGTCGCCATGGGCCGCGACCCACGCTTCTTGATGCCGGACTCGGTGCGCAAACTCATCCTGGACGCCAATTGCTATTCCAAAACACGGACCACCTAGTGCCAATCAAAAAAAAGACAGTGACCAGCGGCCCGAAGCATCCCGGCATCTTGGAGATCAACCCCAAGGCGGCCAAGAACCCAAAACCCAAGGCGGTACCAAAACGCAAGTTGGCCTCCACCGCTGAGCTGGCGCCAAAACCCCGGCCGGCCGTCAGATCGAAGGCCCGAAAGCCCAAGACCGGAGACAACGACAGGACAGTTCCGGCCAAACATTCGCTCCGGAACGTGGTCATCGACGCTCTGGCCGATATGAAAGCATTGGAAGTCAAGGTACTCGATGTGCGCGGTCTGACCGACATCGCGGACTTCATGGTGATTGCGAGCGGAACCTCCGACCGGCACGTGCGCTCGGTGGCGCAGCGGGTCGTCGACAAGACCAAGGAAGCGGGTTTTCGGCCGCATGGAGTGGAGGGCCAGCAAGACGGCGATTGGGTTCTCATCGACTTGAATGAGATGATCGTGCACGTGATGCTGCCGCGCGTGCGCGAGTTCTACGGACTCGAGAAACTATGGGACATCACGGCCACGAAGCGCGCCGCACGCGCGTAACATGAAATGCCGGTTGATCGCCGCCGGCACGCGCCTGCCCGATTGGGTCAATACGGGATTTCGCGAATATCAGAAGAGACTGCGCACACCGTTGGTCCTGGAGCTGACGGAAATTGCGGTGGCCACGCGGCGCGCCGGTGAAAACCCCGAGCGCGCCATCGCCCGCGAGGGAGCGGATATGCTCGCCGCGCTCAAGGGGGACGACTATGTCGTGGCGCTCGAAGTCGCCGCCGAATCGATGAGTACCGAACGATTGAGCGCCTGGCTCGCTCTGCGCATGCGGGCGGGGCGCCCGCTCGCGCTGCTGATCGGCGGGCCGGACGGACTGGCGCAGCCGTGCCGCGAGAGAGCCGACCAAAGCTGGTCCTTGTCGCCGTTGACCCTGCCGCACGGTCTGGTCAGGGTGGTGGTCGCCGAACAACTCTATCGGGCCATGAGCCTGCTGGCCGGTCATCCCTATCACCGCGCGTGAGCCCGTTCAGACGGCCTCCCGGTTCGGTATGCTGACGCCATGCGATCGAACTTCGTGTATCTCGCTTCAGCGTCGCCGCGGCGTCGCGAACTGCTGCAACAAATCGGCGTGTCATTCCAAGTCGTGCGCACGACGGTGGACGAGACGGTCTTGTCGGGCGAGCCGCCTCGAACTTATGTCGCCCGGCTTGCGGCCGCCAAGGCCGATTCCGGTTGGGAAGGGCGCCCGGACCCGGGACCGGCCCCCGTACTGGCGGCCGACACCGCCGTGGTGCTGAACGGACGGATACTCGGTAAACCTCAGGACCGGGCGGATGCCCTCGACATGTTGGGCCGTCTCTCCGGGCGCACTCATGAAGTATTGACCGCCCTCGCCCTGCGAACCGAGCAGGGGCTCGAGTCGCGGATCAGCCGCAGCGAGGTCACATTGCGGGTCATCGCGGCCGCCGAGGCTGCGGCGTATTGGGAGACGGGTGAACCTGTGGATAAAGCCGGTGGCTATGCGATCCAAGGCCGCGCGGCAACTTTTATCGCCGATTTGCGCGGCAGTTACTCAGGCGTGATGGGGCTGCCGCTGTTCGAAGCGGCGCAACTGCTCAGGCTGGCGGGCGTGCCCTGCTGGCACGGGAGCGAAGGTGCACCCGATGAGCCACGGCGATGAGCGCTGAGATTTTGATCAATGCGAGCAGCAATGAGGCGCGCGCCGCGGTCATCGAGAATGGCGTGCTGGTCGAAGTGTTCCTAGAGCGCGCCAGCCGGCGCGGCTTGATCAGCAATATCTACAAAGGCCGGGTGTCGCGGGTGCTGCCCGGCATGCAGGCGGCATTCATCGAGATCGGCATGGAGCGCACTGCGTTCTTGCATGCCTCGGACATATTCGATCCTCGTCATGCGGACTTGGGGGTAGAGCCGCCGCGCGCGGAGAATATTCGCTCGCTGGTCTCCGAAGGCAACGAGATTCTAGTCCAGGTCGTAAAGGATCCGCTCGGCACCAAGGGCGCGCGCCTGACCACCTACATCACTCTGCCGTCCCGATACCTCGTGTACATGCCGCAAGGCCGCGGCGTCGGCGTCTCGGCGCGCATCGAGGATGAACAGGAACGCGAACGCCTGCGCGCCGCGGTGCAATCCGGCGTCGCGCCGGATGAGAATGCCGGCTACATCGTCCGCACCGCTGCGGAGGACGCGACGGCAGAGGCGCTGCGGGCGGACATGGTGTATCTACGCAAGCTCTGGGAGGTCGTGCGCCACAAGGGTTTGCGCACCGAACCCGGCAATCTGGTGCATGCGGATCTGCCGCTGCATCTGCGCATCCTGCGCGATCTGCTGCGGCCCGACGTCGACCGGGTGCTGATCGATCAGGCCGGCGCGCATCGCGAGATGAGCGAGTTTGCCCACACCTTCATGCCGGACGTCCTGCCGCGCATCGAATTGTATGCAGAGGCCCGGCCGGTGTTCGAGTTGCACCACGTCGAAGAGGAAATTCAGAAGGCGCTCGACCGCAAAGTGTCGCTGAAATCCGGCGGCCACCTGATCATCGATCAGACCGAGGCGATGACGACGATCGACGTCAACACCGGCGCCTTCGTCGGCCATCGAAATCTGGAGGAGACGATATTCCGCACCAATCTCGAGGCGGCGGTGACGATCGCCCGGCAACTGCGCTTGCGCAACCTGGGCGGCATCATCATCATCGATTTCATCGACATGGAGGAGCCGGAACACCGCCGGCAAGTCATTCAAGCCTTGGAAAAAGCCCTGGCGGACGATCACGTGAAGACCAACATTTCCTCGGTGTCGCCGCTCGGCCTGGTCGAAATGACGCGCAAGCGAACCCGCGAAAGTTTGGAACATCTATTGTGCCAGCCGTGTCCGATTTGCGAGGGCCGCGGCTTCGTCAAGACCGCGGAAACGGTGTGTTACGAGGTCTTTCGTGAGCTCTTGCGCCAGTCACGCCAATTCGAGTGTCAGCAATTGATGGTGCTGGCCCATCAGGACGTCATCGAGCGTCTGCTCGATGAGGAGTCCTCCGCGTTGGGCGAACTGGAACTGGTCACGGGCAAACCGATACGCCTGCAGGCCGAAACGCTCTACGCCGTCGACCAGTACGACGTCGTCTTGATGTAAATGATCCTGCGCAAGCTCGGCAAAGCCCTGCTGTATTGTTGTGCGGGGCTGGCGGCTGTCCTGGTGCTGGCGATGCTGGCGGTGAAGATCGCGCTCGTTCGAGCGCCTGCATACCAGGCGCAAATCAAGGAATGGGTGCATGCGCAAACCGGCTATCACATCGGATTTGCGCACGTGTCGCCGGCGTTTCGCTGGTACGGGCCGGAACTGTACTTCGACCGGTTGGAACTGCGCTCCAAGGACGACGCCCGGGTGATCGCGCGCGCCGCCGGCGGCCGGGTGGCCCTCGACATCTGGCAGCTCCTCAGCAGCGGCAAGCTGCTGGCCGGGAGGATCGAACTCGATTCGCCGAACATCGTGATCACGCGTTTGGGGCCGTCGCGCTTTGCCCTGGCGTCGGAAATCCAATTGGGCGGCCAATCCAGCGGCGACGGCCGCTCCTCCGATGCGCTCAACCTCGATGATTTGCCGGCGGGGAATCTGGCGATTCGCCATGCGGCGGTCACGCTCCAAGATTGGAATGACGCGTTACCGCACCTCACATTGCCGGACGTCAATCTGGATCTGCGGCGCAATGAGGAGGGCATGACCGCCGTCCTCAATGCGCGGCTGCCGCCGGCTCTCGGCGGGACCTTGACTTTGAACGGCAACGCGCGCGGCTCGGGCGATGTGGACACGTTGAATTGGAACGCGCGGGTGCGCGGGCGCGGCATCGCGTTTCCCGGCTGGCGATTGTTGCTGCCGGAATATCTGGACCGCCTCGATGCGGGCACCGGCACATTCGACCTCGTGGCGCGCGGACGGGGCTTCGGTGTCGCGCGCGCGGATCTTGATTTCGAAGCCCAAGGCGTCGCGACCCAGCTCAGTGATGGGCCGATCGCCCGCTTCGAACAGATCGCAGGCATATTGACTCTGATCCATGCGGGCGACCGATGGAGCCTCTCGGGCAAGCGGGTGCGCGCGCTGCGCTCCGGACATCCCGACCCCGACGCGGAGTTCGACGTGAGCTGGCGCGCCACCGAGGCGGGACTCTTGGACCTGCGCGCGCGCGCGAGTTATCTGCGCATGGACACCCTCCTGCCGCTCGGCGGCCTGCTGCCCGACAAGGAGCTGCGCGACCGGCTGCGCGAGATCGCCCCCACCGGCGAGTGGTTCAATACGGTGATCGCGATGTCGCGCGGCGCCGCGAGCGAGCCGTGGCGGCTGCAAGTTCAGGCAACATTTCGCGACGTCGGATTTGCACCCGTGGGCCGCGCGCCCGGCTTGCGCGGCTTGAGCGGAACGATCGCCGGCAACGACTTAGGCGGCCACCTGAGCATCGATACGCACACGGCGGTGTTCGCGTGGCCCGCGCAACTTGCGCAGCCGGTGGACCTGCAGACTTTGAAGGCGACCCTGTACTGGAGACGCAGTGGCGGGGAGTTGCTGGTGGCGACGCCCGATTGGGCGATGAGCAATCGCGACGGCAGCGTGCGGGGCAAGGTTGCCTGGGATACGCCGGCCGACGGATCCTCGCCGGTGTTGACGCTGTGGACCACCGTGGATAACGGCAATGCGGCGAACCTGCGCAATTATTTGCCGCGCGAGCGGATCGCGCCGCCGGCGCTCGCGTGGCTGGACCGCGCCTTCCCGGCCGGCCGCTTGGCGCATGCCGATGTGGCGATTCAAGGCCCGATCCTGCACTTTCCGTTTCGCGACGGCAGCGGCACATTCCTCGCCCGCTGTGCGCTCGAGGGCATGACGCTGGACTATGCGGATGGCTGGCCGCCGCTGGAGAATCTTGCCGCGCTCGCGGAGTTTCGCAATGAAGGCTTGTATGCCCGATTAAAATCCGGCCGTATCGACGGTATTCCCGTCGATTCGGGCGACGCGCGTTTCGCCGATTTCAAGACCGGAGAGCTGGAAATCCACGCGGCCCTGAGCGGCGGCGGCGGGGATGCGCTCGCGTTCCTGCGCGCCACTCCGCTCGACGCGATGGCCGAGCATGCGTTCTCCGGCATCGAGGCGGCGGGATCGCTGCGGGCGAGGGTGGATTTGTTTCTGCCGTTCAAGGATTTCGACCACCGGCGCGTGTTGGTTCACGGGCAACTCGAAGGCGCGCGGCTGACTATTCCCGGTTCGACGCTGATGGCAAGCGACGTGAACGGGGACTTCGACGTCGATGGCGCGCAGGTGGTCCACGCCGATGTTCACGGCCAACTGTTGGGTGGGGCCTTCCAGATGCAGGCGCGGGTGCCTCGGCATCTGCCGGTGACCCGGACCGTGCTGGATTTTCACGGCACGCTCGGCGGAGACGCGTTGCGTGCGGCCCTGTCGCTGCCCGCCGGCATCTCGATCAGCGGGGCGACCGACTGGCGGGCCGTGCTCAGAATGGTGCCGGAACCTGCGCGCGAACGCAGCTTGCGCGTGAGCAGCAATCTCGAGGGTCTGGAGATGAGGCTGCCGGCGCCCTTGGACAAGCCGGCCGCCACGCCGCTGCCGTCCTGGTTCGAGATTCATTGGCCGCCGACCGGCGGCCCACAGGGAGGCCTCGCATTCGGATCGGTCCTGAGCGGCTCTTACGCGCTCGAATCCGACGCCAATGGTTTGCGGCTCGCGCGAGTGGCGTTGGCGTTCGGCGCGGGAGCGACGGCCTCGAGCGATGCGCAGATCGTCAATGTCGGCGGATCGGTCGCGCGCCTGGATTTGGCCGGCTGGCTGAACCTGATGCCCGCGGACAAACAGGCCAGACCGCTGGCGGATTACCTGCGCTCCGCCCGGCTCGACGTCGCGGAGTTGGACTACTTGGGCCTCGCATTCCGGGACGTGTCGCTCGATTTGGCGGTGACCGAAGGCGGCCTGCGCATTGCGGTCGGCGGACCGAACGTCGTCGGAACGGTCACTGTGCCGGGCGCGAGCGATTCCGCAGAGCCATGGGGCCTGGAGTTCCGGCGATTGCACTTTGACGTGGCGCCCGAGGCCGAAGCAAATCCGCCGGCCTCCGCCGGCCTCCCCGATTCCCCCGGCCTCGCGGACCCGCACCACATCCCGGCCATCAATTTTCACGCGGAGGATCTGGGTTGGGGTGAACGGCAATTCGGTGACGTGCGCGCGACGCTCGGCAAACTCGACGATGGCATCAGCTTGGAACACCTCGCGGTGACCGGCGCGAGCTTCACCGTGAGGGCGCTCGGCGAATGGCGCGGCAAGGACGTGGGCGCGGCGCGCATCGTGGGCACATTGACCAGCAGCGACGTCAAGGACACGCTCAAACAGCTGGGCTATGCGGAGGTCATCGACGCCAAGGCGGGGCATATGGACTTCGATCTCAACTGGGTCGGGGCGCCGACGGCGGCCGCCTTGAGCGAAGCCCGCGGCCATGTGCAGCTCGCGCTCGACAAGGGTCAAATCATCGGGCTCAAACCCGGCGCCGGCCGCGTGCTCGGGCTCGCGAGCATCGCCGCGCTGCCGCGCCGATTGGCGCTCGACTTCAGCGATCTCACCGACAAGGGCCTCGCCTTCGATACCGTGCGCGCCGACTTCGACCTGCGCGACGGCAGCGCCCACACGGATAATCTTCTGGTCAAGGGCCCGGCGGCCGAAATCGGCCTGATTGGGCGGGTCGGCTTGAAAAACAAGGATTATGACCAAACAGCGGTAGTAACGGGCAATTTGGGCAGCTCTCCGCTGCCGCTGGCGGGTTTCGTGGGTGGCCCGGTGGTCGGAGCGGCGGTGCTGGTTTTCTATGAAGTGTTCAAACAGCCGCTGAAAGGTCTGGCACGAGGGTATTATCGTATTACGGGCAGTTGGGACAACCCGACGGTTGAAAGGATCAAAAGTGCAGGCGCCCCGGCGCCTGCTGAGGCACCGAAATAAATGGGCAAAGTCGCCGCCATTCAAATGACCTCGGGTCATATCGTCACCGACAATTTGGCGGCCGCCGCGGCACTGCTGCGGGAAGCCAAGGAGGCGGGCGCCGACATCGCGTGCCTGCCGGAGAATTTTTCGTTCATCGGTCTGCACGACGCCGACAAGCTGCAGGTGGCCGAACCGGACGGCGACGGCGCGGTGCAGTCGTTCTTGAGCGATACCGCGCGAAAACTCAAGATGTGGATTCTGGGCGGAACGATCGTGATCCGCGGCGACACCGAACACCGCGTTGCCAATGCCTCGCTGTTGATCGATTCCGCCGGCAAGCGCGTCGCGCGCTATGACAAGATTCACTTGTTCGATGTCACCATTCCGGGACGCAACGAACAATATCGCGAGTCCACTCATGTCACACCCGGGCGCGCAGCCGTCATCGCGGACACGCCGGTCGGCCGGCTGGGGCTCTCGGTGTGCTATGACATGCGCTTTCCGGAACTGTACCGGGATCTCGTGTCGCGCGGCGCCGAGTGGCTCGCGATGCCGGCCGCATTCACCGTGCCGACGGGGCGTGCGCACTGGGAAACGCTGCTGCGGGCGCGGGCCATCGAGAATCTCTGCTATGTGGTCGCGCCGGCGCAGAGCGGCACGCACACGAGCGGCCGCGAGACCTACGGGGACTCGCTCATCGTCGACTATTGGGGGCAGGTGCTGTCGCGCCTGGCAAGGGGCAGCGGAGTGATTACAGCAGAGATCGATCTGGCGAAACAGGCGGAAACGCGTACGCGCTTTCCTGCGCTCGATAACCGGCGATTGGGGCTCACCAAGCTTTCGGCGGTTCCGGCATGAATGCGCTCGTCACCAATGCCGGTTTGCCGCTGTTCGACGTGGCGGAAAAAATGATTCTCGCGCCCTCGGGTCTCGATGAGGGACGGCTGTCGACGGTGCTCGACGCCCTCATGAGCCGGGGCGTCGATTACGCGGATTTGTATTTTCAATTGTCGCGCGAGGAGTCCTGGTCGCTCGAGGACGGCATCGTCAAGGAGGGATCGCACAGCATCGAACAAGGCGTCGGCGTGCGCGCCATCAGCGGCGAGAAGACCGGCTTCGCCTACACCGACGAGGTGTTGTTGCCCGCGCTGCTCGAGGCGTCCGACGCCGCACGCGCCATCGCCCGCAGCGGCGGGCGCAATGCGGTCAAGGCGTGGCAGCGTCCTCTGACCCATCGGCTCTACCTGCCCATCGATCCGCTCGATGCGATTCGCGACGAGGACAAGGTGGCGTGGCTGATGCGCATCGATGCCGATACGCGGCGCATCGACCCGCGAGTCAAACAGGTCATGGCGTCCCTGGCCGCCGTGCACGAGGTCGTGCTGATCGCCTCCTCCGACGGCACGCTGGCGGCGGACGTGCGGCCGTTGGTGCGCGTCAATGTGTCGGTGATCGTCGAGCAGGGCGGCCGGCGCGAGCAGGGCTACAGCGGCGGCGGCGGCCGCTTCGGGCTCGATGAGCTGCTGCGCGGCGACGAACCGTTCGCGCATGGGCGCGAAGCGGTACGCCAGGCGCTGGTCAATCTCGAGGCGGTGGCGGCGCCGGCCGGCTCGATGACCGTGGTGTTGGGGCCGGGCTGGCCGGGCATCCTGCTGCACGAGGCCATCGGCCACGGGCTGGAAGGCGATTTCAATCGCAAGGGCACCTCCGCATTCTCGAATCGCATCGGCCAGAAGGTGGCGGCCGATCAGATCACCGTGGTCGATGACGGCACGCTCGATCGCCGCCGCGGCTCCTTGAACGTCGACGACGAAGGCACCCCGACCCAGTGCACGACGCTGATCGAAAACGGCGTGCTGCGCGGGTACATCCAGGACAAAATGAATGCAAGATTGATGGGCATGCCGGCCACCGGCAACGGCCGGCGCGAGTCATTCGCCCACATGACGCTGCCGCGCATGACCAATACCTACATGCGCGCGGGGTCGCGCGCTCCGGAGGAGATCATCGCGTCAGTCGAGAAGGGATTGTATGCCGTGAATTTCGGCGGCGGGCAGGTCGACATCACCTCCGGCAAATTCGTGTTCTCGGCGAGCGAGGCCTACTTGATCGAGAACGGCAAGCTCGGCGCGCCCGTCAAAGGCGCCACCTTGATCGGCAATGGCCCGGATGTGCTGCAGCGGGTCAGCATGGTCGGCACCGATCTGAAGCTCGACGGCGGGGTCGGGACCTGCGGCAAGGAAGGCCAGTCGGTGCCCGTCGGAGTCGGTCAACCCACCCTGCGCATCGACGGTCTCACGGTCGGCGGCACCGGCTGAATCATTTCGCATTTCTCTGCGTTCGCGTAGTCATGGGCAATGTCGCGCTCACACGCAGGCATGCAGAATGATCACGCGGTAACTTCACGGAAGAAGCCTTGGGCCCCAAAGGGGGATTGACAGGATGCTCGGCCGCGGCGCGGGTGGGACGTTCAAGGCCAGGAGCGTCTTACCCGCGTTTTCTGGCCCGCGTTGCAATGAGTCCTGACTTTTCTTGATATTTCTTTGCGACACTTGCGGGCGATCTCTGAAATCATTTCCGGATGGAATCGGAAAGCGTTGATCCGCCGCCGCCGGCCAAAAAGAACCGTGTCTTACGCTATGCGCTGATCGGCCTCGGCATCGTGGCGCTGCTCGCGGTCATCGCCTACCAATCCTGGACGTTCCTGTCGGCACCGCCCGTGCGCCGCGGCCGATTCCAGGATGGCGGCAATCAACCCGTCGGGGTCACGCGCATCCGCCATGGCGACATACGCATCATGGTGCGGGCCTTGGGTGCGGTCACTCCGTTGACGACGGTGACCGTGACCAGTCAGATCAGCGGCGTTTTGATGAAGGTGGGATTTCAGGAAGGGCAGATCGTACGCAAGGGCCAGTTCCTGGCGCAGATCGATCCGCGGCCCTATCGGATCGCGCTCGAACAGGACAAGGCGCAGTTGGCGCGCGATGAGGCCGCCCTTGAACAGGCGCAGATGGACCTGACGCGCTACCAAACGCTCGCGCAGCAGAATTCGATTCCCCGCCAGACCGCCGAGGACCAGGTCTGGATTGTCAAGCAGGACGAGGGCACGGTCGAGTTCGATAAGGCCCAGGTCAAGGCGCAAGAGCTCAACCTGGTCTATTGCCACATCGAAGCGCCGGTGGATGGGCGTGTGGGATTGCGCCTGATCGATCCGGGAAATTACGTACAGGCGGGGTCGAGCACCGGGTTGGTCGTGTTGACGCTGCTCAAACCCATCTCGGTGATGTACAACGTGCCGGAGGACAGCCTGCCGCAGATCATGGCCCGCACGAGAACGCACGCGGTCTTGCCCGTCACGGTGTTCGACCGCTCCAACACCGCGCAGCTGGGGACGGGGCAGTTTGCGGCCATCGATACCCAGGTGGACACGACCACCGGAACGGTCAAGCTGCGCGCGCAGTTCGATAACGCGGACGAGAGACTCTTTCCGAGCCAGTTCGTCAACGTGCAAATGCTGCTCGACACGTTGCACGACATCGTTACGGTCCCGGTGTCGGCGGTGCAACGCGGAGCACCCGGTACCTATGTGTACTTGGTGAATGACGACAGCACCGTGTCGGTTCATCCCATCACCTTGGGAGCGCAAGACGGCGATCTGATCGCCGTGCAAACGGGTCTCAACGCGGGTGATCGTGTCGTCACGGACGGTGCCGACCGGTTGCGGGACGGCGCCAAAGTGACGATTCCCGACACCGGTCACGGCGGCACGCCCGGCGCGGCGCCACCGCCGAATCGTCCGCCTGGATCACCGGAGCGGCGCTACCGGCGGCACCGCGATCAAACGGATTCCGGCGGCCCACAACAGGGTCAGCCACCCCCTCCATCGCCCCCGTAGGTTCGATCAGGCTCGACATGAATCCTTCCCGGCTGTTCATCAATCTGCCCGTCGCCACATCGCTGTTGATGCTGGCGGTGCTGTTGAGCGGCTCGTTTGCGTTCAAATTTCTGCCGCTGTCCTCGCTGCCGGAGGTTGCCTATCCCACCATCCAGGTGCAGACGTTCTACCCGGGGGCGAGTCCCGAGGTCATGGCCTCCTCGGTCACGGCGCCATTGGAACGGCAGTTCGGCCAGATGCCCGGGCTCGGTCAAATGACCTCCGCCAGTTCCGCCGGCGCGTCGGTCATCACTCTGCAGTTCAATCTGGATCTCGGACTCGACGTCGCCGAACAGGAAGTGCAAGCCGCCATCAACGGCGCCGGCAACCTGCTGCCCAACGATCTGCCGACGCCTCCGACTTACGCGAAATTCAACCCGGCCGATGCGCCCATCATGACCCTGGCCGTGACCTCGAAAACCCTGAGCCTGACGGACGTCGAGGACTTGAGCTTCACCCGTCTTGCGCAGAAGATTTCCCAGTTGCCCGGCGTCGGGGTCGTGAGCGTCCTGGGCGGTCAGAGGCCGGCTGCGCGCATCCAGTTCAACCCGCGCGCCCTGGCCAAGTACGGCCTCAACATCGACGATCTGCGCACCACCATCAGCAGCGCCAACAGCAACTCGCCCAAGGGCAGCTTCGACGGTGCTCTGCGGTCCTCCTCGATCAATGCGAACGACCAGATCAGCGACATCCAGGGTTACCGCGACATCGTCGTGACGTATTTGAACGGCGCACCGGTGCGCTTGTCGGATGTCGCGAACGTGGTCATGGCGCCGGAAAATACCAAGCTCGCCGCGTGGGCCAACTCCACGCCGTCGCTCATCTTGAACATTCAGCGCCAGCCGGGCGCGAACGTGATTCAAGTGGCGGATGCGGTCAAGCGCCTGTTGCCGCAGGTTCGCGCCGACATGCCGCCCGCACTCGACATCGACATATTGAGCGACCGTACGCAAACCATCCGCGCCTCGGTCGCCGATGTCGAGTTCGAACTGATTCTGGCCGTGGTGCTCGTGGTGCTCGTGATATTCGCGTTCCTGCGCAACCTGCCGGCGACCATCATTCCGAGCTTGTCGGTGCCGCTGTCATTGGTGGGAACGTTCGGGGTCATGTACCTGCTGCACTACAGCCTGGACAATCTTTCCCTGATGGCGCTCACCATATCGACCGGGTTCGTGGTCGACGATGCCATCGTCATGATCGAGAACATCGCCCGCTACGTCGAAGCGGGAGAGAGTCCCATGGCGGCGGCCCTCGAGGGGTCGAGGCAGATCGGATTCACGATCATTTCCCTCACGATCTCGTTGATCGCCGCGTTGATTCCGCTGTTGTTCATGGGGGAGATCGTCGGGCGGCTGTTTCATGAATTCGCCATCACGTTGGCCGTGACCATCGTGATCTCCGCCGCCGTATCGCTGACTCTGGTGCCCATGCTGTGTGCACGGATTCTGCATCACCGCCCGCACCACAGCCGCCCCGCCTGGGACGCCCGAGCCGAACGGGCGTTCGACTGGCTCATCGGCCGGTACGGCGCTGCGTTGCGCTGGGTGCTCGATCGCCAGGGACTCACCTTGATCGTCGCGGCGGCAACGCTGGCCGTCACCCTGCTGCTCTATGTATTCATTCCGAAGGGATTCTTTCCGGTGCAGGACACGGGCGAGATCCAAGGCATCTCCGAAGCGGCGCAGAGCATCTCGTATCCCGCCATGGCCGAGCGCCAGCAGGCGCTCGCCGCCGCCATACTCACGGATGCCGACGTTCAATCCTTGAGTTCCTTCATCGGCGTCGACGGCGCCAACAGCACGTTGAACAGCGGCCGTTTTCTCATCAATTTGAAGCCGCATGCCGAGCGCCGCTCGACAGCGAGTGAGATCATCCGCCGCTTGCAGCAGGAAACCGCGGGCGTCGCCGGGATCACGCTCTATATGCAGCCGCTGCAGGACATCACCATCGATTCCACGGTGAGCCGCACGCAGTATCAATTCGTGGTCGAAAGCACCGACGACCGGGAATTCGCCACCTGGGTGCCGCGGCTGATGCAGAAGCTCGCCGGGCTGCCGGAACTCGCGGATCTCGCCAGCAATCTAGAGCAACAAGGCTCGGCCACCGACCTGATCATCGATCGCTCCACGGCGGCGCGCTTCGGCATCACGCCGGCGACCATCGACAATGTGCTGTACGACTCCTTCGGCCAGCGCATCGTCTCGACGATTTATTCCCAGTCCAATCAATACCGGGTGATCCTCGAGGCGGATCCCTCCATCCAGCGCTCCTTCGCCGGCCTCGAGGAGCTGTATCTGCCTTCGTCCACGTCCGCCACGAACGGGCAGGTGCCGTTGTCCGCGGTCGTACAGGTCAAGCAGCGCACGGGTCCGCTGCAGATCACGCACTTGGGGCAGTTCCCGGCCGCCACGATTTCTTTCAATCTGCGCGCGGGTGGCTCCTTGGGAGCGGCGGTCGATGCCATCAAGCGGGCCGAGCAGGAAATTCATCTGCCCGCCAAGTTCGTGACCGCATTTCAGGGAACCGCCGCGGCATTCCAGCACGTGCTCGCCAATCAAGCGTTATTGTTGGCGGCCTCGGTGATCACCATGTACATCGTGCTCGGCATTCTGTACGAGAGTTTCATCCATCCGATCACGATTCTCTCGACGCTGCCGTCCGCGGGAATCGGCGCGATGCTCGCGCTCATGATCGCCGGCCACGATCTCGATGTGCTCGGCATCATCGGCATCATTCTGCTGATCGGCATCGTCAAGAAAAACGCCATCATGATGATCGATTTCGCGCTCGACGCGGAACGCCACCTCGGGCTGCCGCCGCGCGAAGCCATCTATCGTGCGTCGCTGCTGCGCTTTCGGCCCATCTTGATGACCACCATGGCTGCACTGCTCGGCGCGCTGCCGCTGATGCTGGCGGGCGGAGCGGGAGCCGAGCTGCGCCGTCCGTTGGGCATATCGATCGTGGGCGGCTTGATCGTCAGTCAGCTGCTCACGCTGTTCACCACGCCGGTCATTTACCTGGCCTTCGACCGCGTCTCCGAGCGCCTGCGCGGAAAGCAGCGCGACGTGAACCCCGCCCCGCGCCCGGCGACGCCATGAACCTGTCGCCATGAACCTGTCGCGCCCTTTCATCGAGCGGCCCGTGGCCACCACGCTGCTGACACTCGGCGTGGCGCTCGCCGGGGTCTTGGCCTATTTGCAGCTGCCGGTGGCGCCGCTGCCGCAGGTCGACTATCCGACGATTTCCGTGTCCGCCTCGCTGCCGGGCGCCGACCCCGAAACCGTGTCGACCAGCGTGGCCGAGCCCCTGGAACGATACCTCGGCCAGATTGCCGACGTCACCGAGATCACCTCGAGCAGCAGCACCGGACAAGCACGCATCACCCTGCAATTCGATCTGGATCGCGATATCAACGGCGCCGCCCGCGACGTGCAGGCCGCCATCAATGCGGCCTCCGCGGATGTGTCCACCAGCTTGTCCAGCAATCCGAGCTACCGGAAGGTCAATCCCGCGGATGCGCCGCTGATGATCATCGCCTTGACGTCGCGGACCCTGACGCGCGGGCAACTGTACGACGCGGCGAGCAATGTACTGCAGCAGCGCCTCTCGCAACTCGACGGGATCGGCCAGGTGTCGATCGGCGGCGCAACCCTGCCGGCGGTGCGCGTGGAGCTCAATCCGACGGCCATGTTCAAATACGGCATCGGATTGGAGGATGTGCGTGCCGCGCTCGCCTCGGCCAACGCCAACAGCCCCAAGGGAGCGATCGAGGAGGGCGACCGCCGCTTCCAGCTCTACACCAATGACCAGGCCCGGCAGGCCGCCGACTACCGGCCGCTGGTGATCGCCTACCGCAACGGTGCCGCCGTGCTGCTTGCCGACGTGGCGGATGTGGAGGATTCGGTGCAGGACCTGCGCAACGACGGCCGCGCCAACGGCGAGCCGTCGGTGCTGGTCATTCTATCGCGCCAGCCCGGCGCCAATATCATCGATACCGTGGATCAGGTCAAAAACGAGCTCCCGCAACTGCAAGCGGCGCTGCCGAGCGGTGTGAATCTCACCATCGTCTCGGATCGCAGTGCGACCATTCGCGCCTCGCTGCAAGACACCAAGTGGACGCTGCTGCTGGCCGTGATCCTGGTCACCCTGGTGGTGTACCTGACCCTGGGGGAAATTCGCGCCGCGCTGGTGCCGGCCGTGGTGGTTCCCGTGTCCATCATCGGCACTTTCGGCGGTATGTACCTGCTCGGCTTTAGTTTGGACAATCTATCCCTGATGGCCCTGACGATTGCGACGGGTTTCGTCGTGGACGATGCCATCGTGGTATTGGAAAACATCGAACGCCACGTCGAAGCGGGCATGCCGCGGGGGGAGGCGGCCTTGCGCGGCGCGAAGGAAGTCGGCTTTACCGTGCTGTCGATCAGCATTTCCCTCATCGCCGTGTTCATTCCCATCCTGTTGATGGGCGGCATCGTCGGCCGGCTGTTTCGCGAATTCACCGCAACGCTGTCCCTGGCCATCGTCATCTCGATGGTGATCTCCCTCACCACGACCCCGATGATGTGCGCCTTGATCCTGCGTCCCAAACGTAGAGCCGGCGGCGTCGTGCGCAGGAGCCTCATCGATCGGGCCGGCGGCACTTACCGGCGCACGCTGGATTGGTCGCTGCGCCATGGCCCGGTGGTGATGCTCGCCCTGCTCGTCACCATCGGTCTCAACGTTCTGCTGTTCACGGTGATTCCGAAGGGGTTCTTTCCGCAGGAAGATACCGGACTGATCACCGGCGGCATCGTCGCCGATCAGAGCATTTCATTCCAGCTGATGAAGGACAAACTGTATCAATTGATGCGGATCGTGCAGTCCGATCCCGCGGTGGAGAGCGTCGCCGGCTACACCGGTGCGGGCAGCGGCGGAGGCGCCTCGCAAACCAACACGGGTTCGGTGTACGTGTTGCTCAAACCGTTATCGGTGCGCAAGCTATCGGCGGACGATGTGATCGCGCGCCTGCGCCCCAAGCTGGCGGGAGTTGCCGGCGGGCGACTGTTCCTGCAGACCGTGCAGGATATCCGCATCGGAGCGCGCCAATCGAATGCGCAATATCAGTTCACCTTGCAAGCCGACAAGGTCTCCGACCTCTACGAATGGGGACCTAAATTGCTCGCGGAACTGCAGCGCAGTCCGGTGATTGCCGATGTCAATTCGGACCAGCAGCAGAAAGGATTGGAAACCGAGATTCAATACGATCGAGGCACGGCGGCGCGATTGGGGATCACCGTCGGCGAGATGGACAGCACGCTGTACGACGCCTTCGGACAGCGTCAAGTCTCCACCATCTACAATGCGCTCAATCAGTATCACGTCGTCATGGAAGTGGCGCCGCGCTATTGGCAAAGCCCGGAAACGCTCGACGACATGTACATCAGCACCGCGGGGGGCTCGGCGAGCGGTACGCAATCGACCAACAACGTGCAGACCGCGGTCACCGCCACCGCCGCGACGGCCACGGCCACCGGTGGGGCCACGGGCACAGGCACAGGCAACGCGGCCGCGAGCAACTCCGTGCAGAACGCCCTGACCAACGCCATCGCCAATACCGGCCGCGGTGCGGTCTCGAGCGGCGCCGCGGTGAGCGCAGCGCTCGAAAAGATGGTGCCGCTGGCCGCGGTGAGCCACCGCTCGGTGGGCACCACGCGCTTGGCCGTGAACCATCATGGATTGTTCGCCTCGACGACGATTTCCTTCAACCTGCAAGCCGGCATGTCCTTGAGCGACGCGACGCAGGCGGTCACGCACGCCATGGAGGTCATCCACCTGCCGGCAACGATTCACGGCGTGTTCGCCGGCACGGCCGGCACCTTTCAACAGTCGTTGTCGAATGAACCGTTGCTCATCGCCGCCGCGCTCATCGCCGTATACCTCGTGCTCGGCGTGCTCTACGAAAGCTATATTCATCCCATCACGATCATATCGACGCTGCCGTCGGCCGGTGTGGGCGCGGTGCTGGCGCTCATGGTGTGGCACACCGAGTTCAGCATCATCGCGCTGATCGGCGTGATCCTGCTGATCGGCATCGTCAAGAAAAACGCGATCATGATGATCGATTTCGCCATCCACGCCGAACGCACCTTGGGGTTGGCGCCGCGCGAAGCGATTTACCAAGCCTGCTTGCTGCGCTTCCGGCCCATCATGATGACCACCCTGGCGGCACTATTGGGCGCGATTCCCCTCGCATTGAGCTACGGCAATGGCGGCGAGCTGCGCCGTCCGTTGGGCATTTCCATCGTGGGCGGCCTCATCGTGAGCCAGGTGCTCACCCTGTACACGACACCGGTGCTCTACGTCTATTTGGACCGCCTGCAGACGTGGGCAAAGCGGCGGTGGCCGGCCCGCTGGGCGGACGGCGACACCGCCGGGGCGGCCACGTGAGGAAGCGCAAGGGCGCTGCATCCTGGCGCAGTTCGAGCATGGCGGCGGCGGTGCTGATCCTGAGCGCCTGCAAAGTCGGCCCGAATTATCACCGGCCGGACGCCCCTGTACCCCAGGCCTACAAGGAGATCGCCGAGAATCAACCGGTGTGGACGCCGACTTCTCCGCAGGATACGCAGGACCGCGGCCCGTGGTGGTCGATCTTTGCGGACCCTGAATTGGACCGCCTCGAACGGCAGGTCAATATCTCCAATCAGAATGTGAAGGAATACGAGGCCGAGTACCGTCAGGCCGTCGGGCTGCTGCGCGAAGCGCAGTCGCAATTATTTCCGGTCTTGGGTGCGACCGCGGAAACCCAGCGCGGTGGCGGCGGCGGAGGCACCGCGACCACCTCGAGCGCGGTGGGCAGCGGCCCGGGCGGCCGGGCGACCACGCAGTTCAGACTCGAGGCCAACGTCTCATGGACACCCGACATCTGGGGCACGGTTCGCCGCCAGATCGAAAGCCGCAAGGCCGGCGTGCAGGTCGGCAAGGCCGACCTCGCCAACGCGCAACTCTCCGCGCAGGCGACTCTTGCGACGGATTACTTCGACCTGCGCAGCGCCGACTCTTTGAAAACGTTGCTGGTGCAGGCGGTGGATCTCGAGCAGCGCGCCCTCGACATCACGCAGAATCAGTTCAAGGGGGGCACCGCCACGAATGGCGATGTGGCCGAAGCGCAGGCTCTGCTGAAAGCCCAGCAGGCGCAATTGGTCGCCGTAGAGCAGCAACGCGGAACGTATGAACATGCCATCGCCATGCTGACCGGTCACCTGCCCTCCGAGGTCCATGTCGCGGAGGCGCCGCTGACCTCGTCCGTGCCCGTGATTCCCATCGCGCTGCCTTCCTCGCTGCTGGAACGCAATCCCGCGATCGCCGCGGCCGAGCGGCAGATGCAGCAAGAGAGCGCGCTCGTCGGCGTCGCCATCGGCGCTTATTTTCCTTCCATTTCATTGAGTGCCCTCGGCGGCTACTCCGGCGACCAGGTGAGCAGGCTGATCAACGTGGGCAACCGCATCTGGTCCATCGGGGCGACGGCGACCGACACGTTGTATGATTTCGGCGATCGCGCCGGGGCGGTGACCGCGGCGCGCGCCAACTACGATCAGTACGTCGCCGCCTACCGGCAAACGGTGTTGTCGACTTTTCAACAGGTGGAGGACGAGCTGCTGGCGTTGCGGGTGCTGGAACATCAATCCGCGTACCAGGATGACGCGGTCAGGTTCGCGCAGACGGCGGCCGACGTGGCGCTGAACGAATACAACGCGGGAACGGTGGCTTACACCACGGTCATTACCGCGGTGCAGACATTGATCAACGATCGGCAAGCCGCCTTGACCCTGCAGCAAAACCGCCTCGTCGCGAGCGTTGCGCTCATCGAGGCGTTGGGCGGAGGCTGGACTTCGGCCGGGCTCTAGGGCGGGCCCCCTGCGCTGAAGTTCCGTGGCCGCCATTGGGACCTCGTACAATGTTCGGCATGGAAAACTCCAAATTTGGCGTCCGTCTTGTCGGCGTTGATCCTGAAAGGTCATTCTCCGACGACGATTTGCGTGCCTGCCTGCGCGTCCTCGGCGCCATCCAGAGCGATCGCGCGCACCTGGCGCGGCTCACCCCGGCTGAGCGGCGTGAATTGCTGACCCTCGCGGGGCTCGTGGCGAAGCCCGAGCGTCACGAGCTCGTCAGAATGGCCAAAGCATTCCGGCGGGCGGATCGCGCGGCGGTCAAAGCCCATGATAGTCAGGCCATCGAGCGCGCGGGGTTGCGCGTCCAGCGCCGCGCCGCCGTTTATACGCCGCTCTGGCTGCAGCCGCCCGGGGACGAGGCCGAGGAGCCTCGACCCGAGTTGCGGCGGCAACGAGCCTGCTATGTATGCAAGCGAGACTATGCGCGTGTGCACCGCTACTACGATTCGCTCTGTCCGGAGTGCGGCGATTTCAATTACGCCAAGCGCGAACAAACGGCGGATCTCACCGGCCACTACGCCCTGGTCACGGGCGCCCGCGTCAAGATCGGTTTTCAGGCCGCGTTGAAGCTGCTGCGCGCGGGCGTATACGTCGTGGTGACCACGCGATTTCCCATCGATGCGGCGGAGCGCTATTCATGCGAGCCGGACTACGCGCAGTTTCGCCCACGCCTGCAGATCCACGGACTGGACTTGCGGCACACGCCGAGCGTCGAGCTGTTCGCGCGCTTTCTGGTTGAGCGGCTGCCGCGGCTCGACTACGTACTGAATAACGCCTGCCAGACCGTGCGCCGGCCCGCCGGATTTTTTCAGCACCTGCTGGCCCGGGAGTCGGAATCCTTGGGCGCCGTTCGTGAGGACTGGCGGGCACCGCTCGGCAGCCACCGGGAGCTGCTCGGAGAGCTTGAGGGAACGGAGCAAATGGGGACCGCCGGGCCCCTGGTGGGCAGCGCGGCTCTGCAGTCGGGCGAGGGGCTGTTGCATAGCGCCGCGTTGTCGCAGCGACGGTACCTGGACGAGGATTTCCGCGGTGGCGAGAACTTTTTTCCGGCGAATCGCTACGATGAGGATAGGCAGCAGGCGGACCTGCGCGAGATCAACAGCTGGAGACTGCGCATGCACGAGGTCGAAACAGCGGAACTGCTCGAGGTGCAGCTCATCAACGCGGTCGCGCCGTATATTTTGAACGCGCGGCTGAAGCCGCTGATGCTGCGCACGCCCGGTGGCCACAAGCACATCGTCAACGTCAGCGCGATGGAGGGGCAATTCTACCGGACCACCAAGACCGACAAGCATCCGCACACGAACATGGCGAAGGCCGCGCTCAACATGATGACGAGGACCTGCGCCCCGGACTACGTGAAGGATGGTATTCACGTGAACGCGGTCGACACCGGTTGGGTGACGGATGAGGATCCGGCCGTGCACGCGGCCCGCAAGGCCGAGCTCGGCTTTGCTCCGCCGCTCGACATCATCGATGGCGCCGCGCGCATCGTCGATCCGATTTTTTCAGGTAGGTTGACGGGCACACAGGTCTGGGGTCAGTTCCTGAAGGACTACAAACCCGCGCCGTGGTGAACTGGTCCTTGAGCGCGAAGGACTTTGAGCGGGTGGCGGCGCAAGTCGCCGCGGCGACACAAACTTCATTGTCGATCGCGCCGGAGGCGCGCGTCGGCGGAGGGTCGATCAACGCGTCCTTTCGCTGGCACGGCGGGCGCGGGCCGTTGTTCGTCAAGATCGCGCCGGCCAATGGGCTGGAAATGTTCGAGGCGGAGGCGGCCGGCCTCGAGGAACTCCGCGCGGCGGACGCGGTGCGCGTGCCGCGTGTGCTCGCGCTCGGGGCGGACGACAGGCACGCATTCATCGCACTGGAATGGCTGGACTTGCGGGCTCCGTCGGCGCGCGCGGAAGCACAACTCGGGCTTCGTCTGGCGCGGCAGCACCGTGTCACCCGGGCGCAGTTTGGCTGGCATCGCGATGGCACGATCGGCGCGACGCATCAGGACAACACACTGACGGCGGGCTGGGCCGCCTTTTTGCGTGACCGGCGTCTGGGACCGCAATTCTTGCTGGCGCAACGAAATGGCTACGGCCGATTGGCGGAACGCGGCGCCCGCTTGCTGGGCGTCATCGATGCGTTCTTCTCCGCCTACCGGCCGGTGCCGGCGCTGTTGCACGGCGACTTATGGTCCGGAAACTGGGCCGCCGATGAAGACGACTCGCCGGTGATTTTTGATCCCGCCGTGTACTATGGGGACCGGGAGACCGACATCGCGATGACGCAACTCTTCGGCGGATTCGGCCGGGCGTTCTACTCCGCGTACGAAGCCGGACACCCGCCGGCCGCCGGCGCCTCGACGCGGGTGCAGTTGTACAATCTTTATCATCTGCTCAATCATCTGAACATGTTCGGTGACGCCTACCTCCGGCAATCCTCGGCGATCGTCGATCGATTGCTGGCCGAGCAGGGCGGATGATGGAATGGCGCGCGCAGCAGAAATGGCACATTGGTCCGCAAATGCCGACACTGGCTGCCAAGCGCCGCCGATATCTGCGCGGTGACTCACAGTCAATCGGCCCCTAGTCTGCGACATTGACGACCTGTTCTAGAGTAGGAATAAGGCAATGGTTGCGAGCCGGGTCTCACCACTTGAATTCGGCCAATCGGACCTGCTTCCTGAGATTGATGCCCTCGATGCGGCCGAACTCGATGAGCTCGAATTTGGAGTCATCGGTTTCGACGTGGAGACCGTGGTAAGGCGTTATAACGCCTACGAATCGAAGGCCGCCGCGCTGTCTGCGAAGAGCGTATTGGGCCATCCGCTGTTCACCGTGGTCGCTCCGTGCATGAATAACTTCTTGATTGCACAGCGCTTCGAAGATGCGGCCGCCGCCGCCACCCGGCTCGACGACACCATCGACTATGTGCTGACGCTGCGCATGCGGCCGGTCAAGGTCAAACTCCGACTGCTGGCGAGCGACGGCGTGGCGCTTCGCTATGTGCTCGTGTCCAGGCGCCCGTAAGCGGCCGGCAAGACCATGTCCATCGACGATGAATACGAGGCGCTGGTCCAGTTCCTGTATCTCGCCCCCGTAGGACTCGCGCAGATGTCGATCGATGGGGAAATCACCTTCATCAATCCCTTGTCCGCGAAATTGCTCATGCCGCTGTCGCGCGACGGCAATTTGACCAATTTGTTTACGGCGCTCGAAGGCGTCGCCCCGCAATTGCGCCACCTGAGCGAGCACTTTGCGCCTTCCTCGGGGATGGTCTGCGACGCACTACGCATCCAGCTCAACGCCGGAGTACGCGGCAAGTCCGATCCTCAGGTGCTTTCATTGAGCTTGCTCAAGCTGGATTCGACCCGGCTCATGGCGGTGCTCAACGATGTGACGCTGCAGGTCAAGCGTGAACGCCTGCTCAGCAAGAACGAAGCGTGGCTCAACGCCATCCTGACCGGCATCACGGACTACGCGGTCGTGAGCCTGGACGGGCGGGGCTGTATCGACGACTGGAACGTCAGCATCGGCCGGGTGACCGGCTTCGACCGCGACGCTGTCATCGGTCAGCCCTATTCGATTTTTTATCCGCGTGATGCAATCACGACGGATCGGGTGGCGGACCGGCTGCATGACGCGGACCAAAATGGCTGGAGCATCGATGACGGATGGCGCATCAAGTCCGACGGCACGCGATTCTGGGGCAATGCCCTGATCGCTCCGCTGAACGCGCGGCCGCGGCCCGCCGTCGAAGGCGCCGACCGCGCGGTCGATCTCGAGGAGTCCGCCTACTATCTGGTGCTTCGCGACATCAGCGACAAACGCGAGGCCATCAACGGGCTGCGCAACGCCGTGTCGCTCGACCCGCTGACCGGGATCGCGAACCGCCAGGCGTTCTTCGATGCTGCGGCAAATGAGTGGGAACACTGCAAGCGTTCACCGCGCGAAATGTCGATCCTGTTGATCGACGCCGATCATTTCAAATCGGTGAATGACAGGTATGGGCACGCCGCCGGAGATGCCGTCCTGCGCCAGCTGGCGGCGGCGCTGACCGCCGCGTTTCGGCAGGTGGACGTCGTAGCACGCGTGGGAGGCGAGGAGTTCGCGGTGCTGTTGCCGTCAACCGGCCTGCAGGGAGCACTGGTCGTCGCGGACCGTCTACGGCGGGTCATCGAGTCGCAGATGGTGCGGTTCGACGGCGCCGACATTCGCTACACGATCAGCGGCGGACTCGCCGCCATGGGCGATTGCCTGATCGATCTCGACACGCTGATGAAGCGCGCGGACCGGGCGCTCTACGCCGCCAAGGCGGCCGGGCGCAACCGCATCGAATGCTGGACGCCGGTTTGAGGGGTGGGACGAAGAGGCGAAGGGCGGCGAGACTGCACCCGCCGCCCTTCGCGGTACATCAACATCGCTCGAGCGATCTGTGCGCTTCAGTGATTCCAACCATCGTGAAAGTCGAAAAGATCGAACAGGTCGGCGATCGCCGGCGTATTGACCGGCACATACGGATTCAACTTCTCCGCGATGGGATTCGGGAAATTATCCCGGCTCCGGCCGGTCACCGGTTTCAGATTCCAGTTGCGCTCGATGAATTTCAGGATTGAGACGTGATCCGCGTATTCGTGCGAGATGTGCCCCGGCTTGGTGAATCGGGACACCACGAGCAGTGGGATGCGGGTGCCGTCGCCGAAGAAATCGAGCGGCTGCACGTAACCCGAATCGTAGTAGCCCCCGCCCTCATCGAAGGTGATGAAGATTGCGGTGTCCTTCCAGAGATCCGGGTTGGCCTTGACCGCGTCGACGATTTTCTTCGAGAAGCCCTCGAACAGGTCGAGCTTCGAGGACGACGGATGGCCGTCGACGAGGCCGCTCGGCTTGACGAATGACACGGCCGGGAGAGTCCCCTTGGCGATGTCGGCGTAGAGATCGGCGGTGTCCTTGATGTGGGCAGTGCGGACGGCCGCGTTCGCCATGATCGACGTGTCGTACTGGAAGGGATTGCAGATGTTGCAGTACTCGTCGGAGTTGGCGCCGATCGCCCCGTAGTTGAGCTGGTAGGGATCGGGAACATAGTTGTTCCAATGGTCGCCGTAATACTTCCAGGAGATACCCTTCGCCAGCAGACTGTCGCCGATGCTCGGCGTCGAGGAGGGCGGAATCGTGAACACGGTGTTGTCGGGGCTTGTGTCCGTGAAGGCGTTGTTGCCGTTGCCGAAATAACCCGGGTTGTAGTTGTTGAGCAGATAATAGTGACCGGGCTCGCAGCGCGGATCGATCGGCCGCGGCAGCGACTTCAGATACTTCACCACCGCTGCGACGCCGGGCTGCGTGGCGTCGGCGCAGTTGCTGTAGGATCCACCGCCGTACGAAGCCGATCCATACGAGCCGCCGCCGTAACCGTCTTGGGTATACCAATTGTTGGTGCCGGGGGCGGGATTCGGATTCTCCACTTCGTCGACGATCCCGGCATTGGCGCTGCCCGCGGCCACTTCCGTATTGTGCGGGGGAGTGAGGGCATGTCCGGCGCCGTCGCTGAAATAGATGGCGTCGCCGTGACCGAGCATGATGTGATTCGCGCCGGTGCCGCCGTTGACGGACTGGTGGAAGTTGTCGCTCATGGCGTATTCATCGGCGAGGCTCTTGAAGTAAGGCACGTCGCCGTTCAGCACATTGTAGAATCCGAGCGACGTGGAACCTTCACCGGTCGTGACCGCCGTCGGCGAGTACTCGGTGCTGAAGGTGGCCGGCTGGGCGATGCCGTTCGCGCCGGCGCCCACCGTGACTTCGACCCATGAGAACAATGCGGAGTCGCAACCCGACGGCCGCTCCACGGTGGCGTGCTCCACGCTGCAATCGAGCTGCTGCCACATTTGGTAAAAGCGATGCACCGGACTCGCCGCATAGGCGTTGTAATCGAAGGTCGTGCCGTTGGTCAATTGAAAGGGCCCGGGCGGCAGCGCGTTGACATTGGCAATACGCGCGTCCGGAGTGTGCGAGGTCTGGCCGGTGCCGCCGGAGACGAGGTATTGATAGTAATCGGCCGGCAAACCGTTCTCGGACTGCTGCGCGAGCGTCAGACTGTCCCCCGCGATGTAGGAATTCTTGGGACCGCCGACCAACGGCGCCGGCAATACCCCATTCGGGAACGAGCTCTTGGCCGGGCTCAACAGGAATGAATCCGCGGCGGGATCCGCCGCCGCGTGCTGCGCTGCCTTGTAGAAATTCGGTCCGGGCGAGCCGTTCTCATTGACGATGCCCTCGGAGAGCAGATTCCAGACGGTCTCGCCGCTCTTCGGCTCGTACGTGGCGAAGACATGGTCGAAGCTTCGATTCTCGCCGATGATGACGATGACATGCTTGATGGGCGAGCGCGTATCCGCGGAATGCTTCTGACTCTCGACGACGCTCGCCAGGGTGAAGCCGCACGACAATTGAAACAACGCGAGGCCACCCAACCCGACGCGCAGCCAGTTGCCGCACTGCGATGCGATGGATTTGTAAAGCATACAAAACTCCCTCTTGGTTGCCGCGGGAACGCGGTGGCAACGTTTTAGAGGCAGCGTGTTTCACCGTCATTATGTTTATGTGAAGTGATTATTCCGCCGGCACGACGCGGATGAGTCCCATCATGCCGCCGTCCTCGTGTTCGAGGAGGTGACAGTGATACACGAACGTGCCGACGGTATTCGGATCGCGAAAATCCATTCGCAGCCGAACGCTCGGGTATTGCAGCATCCGGCCGTTGTAGTACGGCACGTTCACGGTGTCGCGAAGGAACGGTTCGTCGACCGGTGTGCCGGACCAATCCATCAGCAAGAAATGTATTTGGTGGATGTGAAACGCATGCAATTCCGTCGACCGGTTCTCGATGATCCAGTCCTCCACGTCGCCTTGCTTGACGACGATGTTGGGTATGTCGGATGCCGGATCAAAGGGCGTGGGTGTGTCGCCGTCCACGGTGATGTAGAAGTCGGTTGCGCTGTTGGGATTGTCGGGATCGCGGAGTTTTTCCGAGAAGTACAGCTTGCGGATATGCGCGGGGGCGACGCTCCCCAACCAGGGCCGCCGCGGCGGCGGCGCCGGTGTGGGCGAAGCCGCCAGTGTCGATTGCGGTTCCGGCGCATCGGGCGCGGCGGTCACGGCGAGGAGCGCCCGGTTCGGATCATTCTCGCCGCCCTGCCCGGTATCGACGGTTCGAGTCACGAGAAGCGCGGGTGTCCCGGAAGGCGGCCCGGTGACGATGAATTCGACGCGCGCACCCGGCGGCAGGCCGATGTGGTCGCGCCACTCGATCGCGTTGGCGGGATTGCCGTTGCGGTTGAGCGGCACACCATCGATGCCGACGATGCCGAGTTGCTGCGGCGCGCGATTGAACAGCAGGGCGAGGTTCAGGTAGGTGATCGCGGATGCGTTGAGCACGCGCCAGAGCTGACGCTCGCCGGGTTTCATGACGAGCGAAGCCGGCGGATAGTCGGGGTAGGGCACCGGCACGAAATTGACCGACAGATCCTTGGCAGGCTTGCCGAAACCCGTGCCATTGTTCGCCGAATCGCCGTCGCGATCGATCAGCATCCGGGGTACGACCGGTTCCGATTTCGAAGGCGGTGCATCCGGGTTCTGCAGATCCTGATCGCGGATGACCAGCACGCGCTCGGGCAATCCGGCGAGCATCGGGTTGGCGCGCTCGAGTCCTTCGATGACTAGCGCCCCGGAGGCGCCGCCGATGACTTGCGCCTTGCTGAATCCATGAATGTGCGGATGGTACCAATACAAACCCGGCGGTTCATCGGCGGGAATTCGGAACCGGTATTCGAACGCTGGATCGCCGGGCTGCACGCTGGTCTTGATCACTTCGTCCTGATGACAGATCGGCGGAACGGTCAGACCGTGAAAGTGCAGATTCGTGGCGGTGGGCGACATCATGCCGCTCATGCAGGGGTCCGCCGGTTTGGCATGAACCTTGACGTGGCCGTGCACGTGAACGGGAGTGCCGGCTCCCACGGCTTCGGAGTCGACGGCGTCCAAATCGTTCTCGAGATGCAGGATCAGCAGATCGCCGGGCTTGAGCCTCAGGGTCGGCGCTTCCGCCCCGCCCGGCAGCAGGTAACAGTAGCGAATCGAACCGTTGCTCTCGCGATGATTGTGCAGCTTGAGTTCAACCTCGAGTACGCCATCGACGCTGTGCAAGTCACGAGGCTCGGCGATGGCGCTGCCGGGCGCCGGGCGCGGGCACGGATCGGTGCCCCCATCGACGGCGGCGTGCGCAATCCCCGGCGAGCCCATCCACGCGGTGAGAAGCAGCAGCGGGAGGCGATGTGCCGCGCTCCATAGGGCATATCGGATTTGAACCATGCTCGACTTGCCTGCCTGCAAATTGCCAGCGTAGTCACCGGCCTTTACCTCGCTGTGACAGGGGTGTGACAGGCGGCCGGCGGCACGGTAGTCTTCGCCGATGAAATTCTTTGGACCTGTGCTGCTCGCGCTCGGATTGGCCGCGGGCTTTATGCCCCACGCCGGGGCGGCGGATCACCCGTCGGACTTGAGCCTGCCCGCCGAGGTGGCCGCCGCGATGCGCGGCATCGACCCTGAGCGCATTCGCGCGCACGTGCGATTCTTGTCCGATGACCTGCTCGAAGGCCGCGGCACCGGCGCCCGCGGCGGCGATATCGCGGCTCACTACATCGCCACTGAGTTCGCATTGTATGGGCTGAAGCCCGCCGGCGATGACGGCGGTTACCTGCAGAGGGTCGACTTCACCGGGGTGCACACCTTGCCGGCCACTTCGTTCACATTGCAGCCGGACAAGGGCGCCGCAATCGACTTGAAGCTGGGCGAGGACTACGTCACCAGCAATCAGACGCAGACCGATAGCGTGGAGATCGATGCCCCCATCGTGTTCGTCGGTTACGGCATCGAAGCGCCCGAATATCAGTGGAACGATTTCAAGGGAGTGGACGTCAAGGGCAAGATCGTGCTGGTGATCGTCAATCAGCCGCCGTCGACGGATCCAAAGTTCTTCAACGGCAAGACCATGACTTACTACGGCCGCTGGACCTATAAGTTCGAAGAGGCGGCGCGCAGGGGGGCCATCGGCGCTCTGATCATTCATCGCACCGATCTTGCGAGCTATGGGTGGGAAGTGGTGAGGAATTCCTGGAGCGGCGAAGAGGTATATCTCCGCAATGACAAGGATCCAAAGCTCGAAGCCGCGTCGTGGATCCATCTCGATGTCGCGCGGCGATTGTTCGCGGCCTCCGGGCTGTCACTCGAGGACATGATCGACGCGGCCGGCAAACGCGGGTTCACCGCGCGTGAATTACCCGTCCGATTGAGGGCGCACATTCAGAGCAGCGTGCGAGAGTTCACCTCCTACAATGTGTTGGCACTGCTGCCCGGCACCGATGGCGGCGCGCCGGCTCAGGCCGTCGTGTATTCCGCGCACTACGACCACCTTGGACTGGACCCCGCGAAGAGCGGCGACAACATCTACAACGGCGCGGTCGACAACGGCACCGGCTGTGGGATTTTATTGGAATTGGCGCACGCCTTCGCCGGCTCGCGCACCCGTCCGCCGCACCCCGTGCTGTTTGCGTCCGTGACGGCCGAGGAAAAGGGCTTGCTGGGCTCGAATTATCTCGGCAAGCACCTGCCGATTCCGGCGGCGCGGATCGCACTCGATTTGAATTTCGACGCCGTCGCGCCGATCGGCGTGCCCGAATCCGTGACTGTCACCGGCGCGGAGCGCACTTCGTTCTATCCCACCGTCGAGAAGACCGCCAAAGCTTTTGGGTTCGCGATCCAGCCGGAAGCAGAGCCCGGCGCCGGCCATTATTACCGGTCCGACCATTTCAGTCTGGCGCGCGCGGGAGTTCCGGCGTTCTCCGTCAACACCGGGGTGAAGTTTGCCGGGCATCCGCCCGAGTGGGGGAAAGCGCAGCAGGATGAATACACGGCGAAGCACTATCACAATCCGAGCGACGAGTACTCGCCGGCCATGGACTTCTCCAGCAATGCATCCCTGGCGAAATTTGGGTTTGCCTTAGGGTGGCAGGCGCTGCTGGCGAAGGACACGGTGCGTTGGCTGCCGGGCGATGAATTCGAGGCGGTGCGATTGCGCGGCGGCGCTGCGCAATGACGTGACATATCGCGGAGCGACATAATTCAACATGCGGCGCTGCGTCGCGTAATAACGACGCGTCGATGCGCCGATGCTCGGCAAATGCTGATTGCGTGCACCAGATCTCCCTGCGCGCTACCCCGAGTCGGTAGGCTCGACTTCTGGTATCACGACCCAAGGGATGGAGCTTTCATGAGCGACAAATCGACGACGGGCGCCTTCGAGATCAATCTGCCCAAGGATCTCCTGGCCGAGGCAAAGCGGATCCCCAAGCTCAAGACTGACGAGTTCAAGGTCGAAGGCTGGCGCCATTCCTGGCTGTCGCGCATATCCGAGCTGTTTGTCGGTAAGGAATAGTTGTTTTTAGCGGATTGCCAAGTCGGCCGGACGAGCGGCAATTCCCGGCCGCCAATTTAGGCGCCGTTAAGTAAAATTTGGTGGTTTTATCCACCGATTCGGCATTAGTATGACGGCCATGCGTCTGGCTCGTCCCGTGTATGAAAGCCTGCCCTATGTCTATATGGCCATCGGTGGTTTGGCCATTTTCCTGTTCTATATCGGCGAGGACGGCCTCGGCAAAGAGATTGCTTTCGCGATCGGGGTCGCCTCAGAAATCGCGGCGTTGACGCTGTACCTGCGCCGCCAGGATTATCGCGCTCTGAGCCGCGAATACCCTGGGCAAACCAGCGACTTTCCCTCTTCGTTGAACGGCTGATATCTCCGGCTAACCGGTCGACGGCTTATCGAGCACTTCGGTCTCGGTCGGATCGATGCTGCCGCGCAACCGCGGCGCCCGTTCATCGATGTACATGATCTCGTGTTGTCCCACCTGCACCACGTCGCCGTCGTTCAAGTTGTGGCGCCGCACCCGTTTGGACTGCACATAAATGCCGTTCGTGCTGTTCAGATCCTCGATCAGGCAGGAGTCCGTCTGGGTGACGATCTGGCAGTGATGACGGCTGATGAACTTGCTGTCGATCTGTAAATCATTGTCCGGGGTGCGACCGATGACCACGCGGCCGGGCCGCAATTCGCGCTCCAACACGGTCTTGCCTGCGTTCGCGAGCAGTATCCGCCCCACTGCCTGAGAGGAGTTCGATGCCGGCGTCATGCTGTGTTCGATGACGGGAGACCGCAAACGGTTGGTGGGCGAAGCCAAATCGGCCCACTGCAGTTCGCGGATCGCGGTTTCGAGATCGTCCAAGGTTACCGAATCCTGGTTGCGCCCGAACGCGGCCATCATGCTGGTGTCGCACAAGGTGTTGATCAGACGCGGCACGCCGCCCGTGTACTTGAAGATCGGATCGTAGGTGTCCTCGGCGAATATGCGCCGGCCCTGCGACCCGGCCACCTCGAGGCGATGGTCGATATACGCCGCGGTCTCGGTCCTGGTGAGCGCGGCCAGATGAAATCGCAGGCGCACGCGTTGCGCGAGCTGGACGAGCTCCGGAGAATTGAGTTTGTCGTTGAGTTCAGGCTGTCCGGCGAGAATGATGCGCAGCACCTTGTCCTTGGTGGTTTCCACTCCGGACAACATGCGCACTTCCTCGAGCACGCGATTGCTCAAGTTTTGCGCCTCGTCGACGATCAGCAGAACTTTTCGTCCGCTCTCGTACTGCTGCATCAGGAATTGAGTCAACGTCGCGAGCACTTCGGGCTTCTTCATCTCGAACGGCGAGTACCCGAACTGCACCAGCACGGTCTGTAAAAATTCGGTCGGCGACAATTGGGTCTGATTGATCTGCGCCACCACGACGTCGCCCTGCAATTCATGCAGGAATGTCTCGATCAGCGTGGTCTTGCCGGCGCCGATTTCGCCCGTGATGACGACGAAACCGTCGGTGAACCAGATCGTCGACTCCATGTAGGCCTTGGCGCGCGCATGCTGCTTGCTCAAGTACAGAAATTGGGGATCCGGGCTCAGGCGGAACGGCAATTCGTGGAGTTTGAAGAGTTCTAAATACATGGCTGGGGTCGGCCTACTGGATTATTCAAGTCCATTTAATCAATTTTAGAGCATCCGCAAGAGCCAGATTGCGATCCTTTACGCGGCTTTTGAGAATCGTGCAGTGACCGAGTTTGCGGCCCGGACGCGGCTCCTTGCCATAATCGTGGAAAGCCAGTCCCTCTATCGCCAAGAGGCGGTCGCGGTCCGGCATATTCCCCAGGAAATTGACCATGGCCGTATGACCCAGAGCGCGGGTGCTGCCGAGCGGCAGACCGCAAATCGCCCGAAGATGGTTCTCGAACTGGCTGGTGACGCAGCCCTCGATGGTCCAATGTCCGGAGTTGTGCACCCGCGGCGCCATCTCGTTGGCGATCAACCGGCCCTTGACGACGAAGAATTCGATGGCCATCACGCCCACGTAGCGGAGCGCGAGCATCACTCGTTTCATGTAGATCTCTGCCCTGCGTTCCAGTCCCGGACTTGCGGAAGGTGCAATGCTGTAGTGCAGGATACCGCCGCCATGACGGTTCGCCGCGAGAGGGTAGAGCACTATTTCGCCGGTCGGCGATCGCGCACCCACGATGGATACTTCGCGCGAGAAGGGCTGGAACATTTCATATATCAAACCGCGGCCCCCGATCGAATCCCACGCTTCGTCGATGTGCATGGCATCGCGAAGCACGAACTGGCCCTTGCCATCATAGCCGAGTCGGCGGGTCTTGAGCACGCCGGGCGTGCCCAGTCGGCGCGCCGCACGAACCAATTGCGCTTTGCTGTCGATTGCGGCGTGCGCGGCAACGGGGATATTCAGCCTGGCAAACAGCGCCTTTTCGCGCAGCCGGTCCTGCGAGACTTCGAGCGCGGCGCGGGGCGGGCGGATTCTGGTCACCCGCTCGAGGGGTCTGAGCGAACTGCCCGCGATATTCTCCCAATCGAAAGTGACGATATCGCTCTGTGCGGCGAGTTCGGCCAGGCGCACCGGGTCTTCGAGATCGCCCACCAGAATCGGCGCGACCTGCGCGCCCGGAGCGTCCGGGTCGCTGTCGAGAAACACACAGCGAACTCCCAGAGGGTAACCGGCAAGCGCGAGCATACGCCCCAGTTGTCCACCGCCGATGATGCCGACGCGCCTTGAATTCAAGCGCCGCGAGGGTCCGGCGCGGCGAGCACGGCCGCTGTTTGCGCCTGCCTGAACGCGTCCAGGGCCGTGAGCACGCCGGCATGTTCATTGGCGAGGATGGCGGCGGCGAACAATGCGGCATTTTTCGCCCCGGCGGCGCCGATGGCGAACGTCGCCACGGGAACTCCGGTCGGCATCTGGGCGATCGACAGCAATGAATCGATGCCATTCAGCATCTTGGACTGAATCGGAACGCCCAGCACGGGGACCGAGGTTTTTGCCGCGGTCATGCCGGGCAAATGCGCCGCGCCGCCGGCACCGGCAATGATGGCTTTCAGGCCCCGCTCCCGGGCCGCCGCCGCGTACTCGAACAGCAGGTCCGGCGTGCGGTGGGCCGACACCACGCGGACCTCGTGGGCGATCCCGAGCGAGTCGAGAATCTCGGCCGCGCCGCGCATCGTTTCCCAATCCGAGGAAGATCCCATGATGATTCCGATCAGGGCTGTCATAGGCGGCGAGTCTACCAAGCCTACTCCAGCAGCTGGCGCAGAAACGCGAAAAGCTCGCGCGCGCCGACGGGCGAACGCTGTTCGAGGCGCTCCTTCTCTGCCTTCTCCAGCAGTTTCGCCAGTGTTTCGCGATCCGCCTGCGGATACTCCTGCAGCAATTCATCGATGGCCAAAGCGGGTTCCGACAGCAGCCGGTCGCGCCACCGCTCGATTTGCTGAAAATGGCGAATTTCCACGTCGTGGCGTTGTTTGCGCTCCGCCAGCTTCGCGAGCACCGGTTCCGGATCGATCTCGCGCATCAGTTTGCCGATATACTGACGCTGCCGGACCTGCGCCCCATGAGAGGGCAAGCGACGCAAATCCCGCAGCGCGACGAACAAGCTGTCCGGCAGGTTGAGCGCCTTGATTTCCTGATCCGGCAGGGCGGACAATTTCACGCCGAGCTCCTGCAATGAGGCAGCCTCCCGCTTGCGGGCGCTCTTGCTGCTGCGCTGCTCCTCGGATTCGCCCGAATCGCCGGTATCGTTCTCGCGCGTCATATCGCCCATGCTATCACTCAGCCCGGTAGAATCGCTGATCGGAATCCTCGATCAGATTTTCGGAGACGTTGATGGCTGTATCCGGCAACCCAGTACGCCTTGCCCAGGAAGACCTCGAATCGATCATCGAGCGGGCGCTCGAGGAGGCGCGCGCCCGCGGCGCCTCGCAAGCCGAAGCGGCCGTGAGCCAGGATACGGGTCTTTCGGTGGGCGTGCGGCTCGGCGAGGTCGAAACCCTGGAGCATCAGCGCGATCGCAGCATGGGCATCACGGTCTATTTCGGCCAGCGCAAAGGATCGGCCAGCACCGCGGATTTCTCGCCGGATGCCGTGCGCGCGACGGTGGCGAAGGCCTGCAGTATTGCGCGTTTCACGGCCGAGGATGCCTGCTCCGGACTCGCGGACGCGGCGCTCATGGCGCGCGGCCCGTCGAGCCTGGATCTATCGCATCCGTGGAATGTGAGCGCGGACCGCGCCATCGAGATCGCCAAGACCTGCGAGGCCGCCGCCCTCGAGTTCGACCCGCGGATCAATAATTCCGAGGGCGCATCGGTCAGCAGTCATCAAGGGCTGCATGTCTACGGCAATACTCACGGATTCGTCGGCGGCTACCCGACCACGTCGCACTCGGTGAGCTGCGTCGTCCTCGCCGGGACCGGCGAGGAGATGCAGCGGGACTACTGGTACAGCAGCTCGCGCGACTGGCACGAATTGGAAAACGCCGAAGCGATCGGCCGTGAAAGCGCGCGCCGCACAATCGCCCGCTTGGGACCGCGCAGGCTTTCCACCCGGCGTGCGCGCGTGCTTCTCGTGCCGGAAATTGCGCGCGGCCTCATCGGCCACTTCGTCGCCGCGATCCGCGGCAGCAGCCAATACCGGCAGTCCTCATTCCTGTTGAACTCCGCGGGCCACCGAGTATTTCCCACCGGCTTCTCGATTTCGGAGCGGCCGCACATCCCGAAGGCCATGGGCAGCGCGCCTTTCGACGATGAGGGCGTCGCGACCGCCGACCGCGAATTGGTGGTCGACGGAGTGCTCACGGGGTACATCCTGTCGAGTTACTCCGCGCGCAAGCTGGGACTTAAGACCACCGGCAATGCCGGCGGCCCTCACAATCTCCTCGTCGCGCCGACCCAGAACGGCGGCCTGGATGCGATGTTGTCGCGGCTGGGGCGGGGTCTCTTGGTGACCGAACTCATGGGACAGGGCGTGAACATCGTGACCGGCGACTATTCGCGCGGCGCGGCGGGTTTCTGGGTCGAAAACGGCACCATTCAATATCCCGTGGCCGAGATCACCATCGCCGGAAACTTGCGCGACATGCTGTCGGGCATCGAGGCGGTGGGCGACGACGTGGATGCCCGCGGCGGCACTCGCGTGGGCTCGATCTTGCTCGAGGAAATGACGATCGCGGGGGAATGACGGTCGCGGGGGAATGACGGCGGGCGCCGCCCTCAAGAGGCAATCAAATCCATGAGCGAGCGCGTCCCGAGCAGCTCCCGTGTGGATCCTTCCACATCGCGCATCACTTTTGCCGCGGCTTTCACCGAATGCAATCCGATCGACAGGCGGCCGGTTTGCAGCATGCGCACGGCGTCCAGAATGTCGGCCAGCAGTATGCCTTCGGGATTGCGGCCCGGCAGGAATTGCTCCTGTTCGGTGGCGACGAGCAATCCGCCGCGCTCCAGGCATGCGAGCACGGGAGTGAGCGCAATGCTCGGGATGTCGAGTTCGGCGGCGAGACGAGCAGCGGTCCAACGAGTGTTGCCGGCCGCGTAATCCCGCGCAATCAGGTACATGACGGACAGACCCACCTGTTCCCGATCGCTGCCGGTGAGCTCGATGGCCTGCTGGCCGTGGCGCAGATACTGGGGGAATTGCAGATAGAAGGCGAGCTGCGCGCCGACGAGCAGGATGAGCCAGCTCAAGTATACCCAGATCAGCGTCGTCAATACGATCGCAAAGCCGGTGTAGACCGCCACCAGCCGGGACGAATACAGGATCACCGTCGTGAACGACTGTCCCACGAGCGCCCAGATGATGCCGGCGGTCACCCCACCGATGAGCGCGGAGCGAAATTCCACGCGGGTGTTCGGGATGAACGCGTACATGAAGGTGAACACCGCCGTGACGATGGCGTAGGGTGCGAACCGGCCGAGGATGTCAAAGACCGCGGCGAGCGGCGGCAATGCGTTCAGCCACTGTGCAAACGGACTGTGTTCCGCGGAACCCAGCAGGCCGATCGAGACGGCGAGCAGAATCGGTCCCACGATCATGACGCTCAAGTATTCACTGAAGCGGCGGCCGACACTTCGTGGGCGTTCGACGCGCCACACGAAGTTGAAGCTCGCCTCCACCTTTTGGATCGTGGTGATCACGGTATAGACGAGGAAGGCCAGGCCGAGCGAGCCGAGCAAATCGCCGCGCATGTTGGCGACGAATTGCATGACGCTCTCGGTCAGCTGCGTCGCCGCGGCATCGCCCAAGGGTCGAAAAAATTCATGCAGGAGATAGCGCAGGTCGCCGCGCGCGCCCAAGCCTTTGAGTATCGAAAAACTGAACACCATGAGCGGCACCAGCGACAGCAGCGTGGTGTAGGCGAGGCTCATTGCGCGAATGTTGATATCGCCGCGCATCCAGTCGCGGATCAGGGCCACCGGGAATCGAAGCAAGCGTAACAGCGGTCCCCATGGCGGACCCATGCCGCGCGATCGTTGAAACAGCCCGTCTTCCAGACGTTCCAGCCAGTTCGGCATGCCTTATCCCGAGGGCGGGGCCGCGGTCAACAGTCCGAGCGCTGCGCGATAGTTTGCGCTGGTGCGCGCGAGAATCTCCGGCGGAAGGTGCGGTGCGGGCGGCTTCTTGTCCCAGTGCAGCGATTCCAGGTAATCGCGGACAAATTGCTTGTCGAAACTCGGCGGGCTGATGCCCGGCCGGTACGAGGTCATGGGCCAGAATCGCGAAGAATCCGGCGTCAACACCTCATCGATGAGAACGAGGCGCCCGGCTTTGTCGATTCCGAATTCGAATTTGGTGTCGGCGATGATGATGCCGCGAGCGCGGGCATGTTCCGCCGCAAATCGATAGATGTCGAGCGCGATGCGCCGGATGCTCGCGGCGCAATCACTCCCGACCAATGCCACGATCGCATCGAAGTCGATGTTCTCGTCATGGCGGCCGGCGGGCGCCTTCGAGGCGGGAGTGAACAGAGGTTCCGGCAACGCCTCCGCCATTTGCAATCCCGCGGGCAGCGCGATGCCGCACACCGCACCGTTGCGCTTGTAGTCCTTGTAGCCGGAGCCGATCAGATACCCACGCACCACCGCCTCGATCGGCAGCGCCTCGAGTTTCCGGACCACCATCGCGCGTCCGGCGAGCTGTGCGCGCTCCTCCGCGTCGCCGACCACGTCCTCGACCTTCACATCGGAGAGATGATTCGGCACCATGTGCCGGGTCTTCGCAAACCAGAACAGCGAAATTTGCGTGAGGACTTCGCCCTTGAATGGAACCGGGTCGGGCAGCACGACGTCGAATGCGGATAACCGGTCGGTCGTGACGATCAAGAGATGGTCCGAATCCACCTCGTAAATGTCGCGCACCTTGCCCTGGTGAATCTTTTTGAGAGTACGCAACCGCGTCTCAAAAAGCGGTGCCGATTGCGGGATCTGTTGCATGCGTGTGCGGCCTTTGAGACTGCTACCATTGGGGAACCGGCGATTGTGGCGGGACAGGGCTGATAGGTCAACGCGAATGGCTTGGATCGGTAAATTCCTCGGGGCACTGATCGGTCTGCTCACCACCCGCAGCCTGTGGGGAGCCGTGGTCGGCACAATCGTCGGACACATGTTCGATGAGAGCTCGCGAGTGCGCGCCGGCGCGCCGTCCGGCGACGGTCACGCTGCCGGCCAAAATTCTTTGTCGATTTCGGAGGAGTTCTTTCGGACGACCTTCGAGTTCATGGGGCATGTGGCCAAATCCGACGGCCGGGTGACGGAAGCGGAGATCGACGCGGCGCGCCGCCTGATGGACGAACTCAGGCTCGGTCCGCGCGAGATCGGCATTGCGATCGCCTGTTTTCGCACCGGCAAATCCGCCGCGTACGACGCTGACTCGAACATAGAGCGACTGAAGTACGCATGCGGTGAGCGCTACGACCTGCTGCGCGCCTTCATGGAGATCCAATTGCGCGCGGCGCTCGCCGGCAACGGCGTCTCGCCGCCGGCGCGTCAGATCTTGGCGCGCGCCGCCGAGCGATTGGGCATTTCGCGCTTGGAATTCGCGCACCTGGAGGCATCGCTGCGCGCGCGGCAACGAACGCGCGGCGCGAATGGCGGGGCCGGCGCGGGCCCCCGCCCCGCGGCCGCCGCGGGATCGGTGGCGGATTTCTATGCGGAACTGGAGGTAAATCCCAATATCAGCGATCAAGAGGTGACCCGCGCCTATCGGCGTCAAATGAGCCGCCACCATCCTGATAAACTAGTGGCCAACGGGCTACCGGAGTCGATGGCGGAAATGGCGAAGGAAAAAACTCAGCGAATTCAAGAGGCCTACGAGGGCATACGCGCGGCGCGCGGAATGCGCTGAGGGAGCAACCATGGCAATCATCATTTCACCGTCGATTTTGTCGGCGGATTTTTCACGACTGGGCGAAGAGGTCAACGCGGTCCTCGCCGGCGGCGCCGATTGGATCCACTTCGACGTCATGGACAACCACTATGTCCCGAATCTCACCATCGGACCGATGGTATGCGCGGCCCTGCGCAAGGCGGGCGTCACGGCACCGATCGACGTGCATCTGATGGTGTCGCCGGTCGATCCGCTGGTGACGGATTTTGCGAAAGCGGGCGCCACCAATATCAGCTTTCATCCGGAAGCCACGCAACACGTCGATCGCACCATTCAGCACATCCGGGATTCGGGTTGCAGGCCCGGCCTGGTCTTCAATCCCGCGACCTCGCTCAACTGGCTCGACTATGTCATCGAGAAACTCGACATCATTCTGTTGATGTCGGTCAATCCGGGGTTCGGCGGTCAGAGTTTCATCGCGAGTACGCTGCCCAAACTCGCCGAGGCGCGCGCGCGCATCAATGCGAGCGGCCGGGACATCCATCTGGAAATCGACGGCGGCGTGAAGATCGACAATGCCGCCGAGATTGCCCGGGCCGGTGCGGACACGTTCGTCGCAGGGTCAGCGATTTTCGGCAGCCCGGATTACTCTCGCACCATCAAAGCGATGCGCGCGCAAATAGAGCGCGGCTATTCGTCGTCATCGTCATCATCGTCGTCGTCATCGTCGTGATGTTCGCTGCGGGTGGTCTTGGGAGCGCCGGTACCCGCTCCCGCTTTGACCGGTACGATGAGCGGTCGCGTCTTGACCTTGGGACGCGCGTTGAATACGACGATGGTCTTGCCCGTGGCGCGCAGCAGACCCTGCTCTTCGAGCACCTTGAGAACCCGCCCCGCCATTTCGCGCGAACAGCCGACCAGGCGCGAGAGTTCCTGGCGACTCACCTTGATTTGCATGCCTTCCGGATGGGTCATCGCATCAGGCTCGCCGCATAGATCCATGATGGCGTGCGCGACGCGCCCGGTGACGTCGACGAAGGCGAGATCGCCGAGTTTGCGGTTGGTGCGGTCCAGGCGGGTCGCCAGCTGGGTCGCCAACTCGAAGATCAATCCCGGACTTTCCGCCGCAATTTGCCTGAAACGTGGGTACGTCATTTCGGCAAGTTCGGACTGCTGACGGGTGCGCACCCAGGCGCTGCGCGTAGGCTGCTCGTAGAACAGTCCCATCTCCCCGAAAAACTGCCCCTTGTTCAAATAGGCCAGCACCATTTCGTTGCCATCTTCATCTTCGATCATGACTTCGACCGAGCCGGAGATGATGTAGTACAAAATGTCCGGCAAATCGCCGGCGTGGATGATCACGGTCTTTGAAGGGACTGTCCGGATTCGGCAGTAGCTCAAGAAACGATTGATCGCTGGGATATCGCTTAAGGCCTTTGCCCCTTCTTCCATGGTCTCTCCGTAGTTGTGGTCGTTTGTGAAACGACTGTGCTGGCGCACGTTTTATTACATAAGTCTCGGAATCGCAAGCATTCAGCCGGTAGATTACACCCAATACGAACCCGTGGTCATGAGCCGGGAGGTCAGGCGCATCGCCAGACTAAGCACGGACGGCAGGGGTCTTGCACCCATCGTCTCGGCATGGGATCCGTGCCGCACCTCATCCTGCATCATCGCATCGAGGATCGCCCGGCTGCGCTGGTCCGCCGGGCTCAAGCGTTGCATGTGGCCCTTGAGATGCGACTCGACCTGCCGTTCCGTCTCGGCAACGAAGCCCAAGCCGATGCCGCGTCCGATGGCGCCCGCCGCGGCGCCGAGCGCGAAAGAGCCGGCGTACCAGAGGGGATTCAAGGCGCTGGTACGGCCATTGAGCTCCGCCAGCCTGAGTTCGCACCAGGCGAGATGGTCGTTTTCCTCGATCGCCGCGCGGCGCAGGGCGGCTTCGACTTCAGGGTCGCTCGATGTCATCGCCTGACCGTGGTAGAGCGCCTGCGCGGCGACCTCGCCGGAATGGTTGACGCGCATCAGGCGGCCCGACTCGAGGCGCTCGGCTTCGGAGAGCGATTCGGCCTCGGGCGCCACCGCCGGCGCTTCGCGAATGGGACGGGCGCTGACGGTTAAGACTTTGATTGCCTTATCTATTTCGCCCAGCAGTCGATCGATTGGGTTGAAACTGCGGGTATCCATAACCGACACTATATTATAGGTCGCGGGGATCAGGTGCAGGGCTGGCATCTTGGGGCCCCGTTCTGTACACTTTCGCGCCTTTCGTTAACGACCTGAAACAGCTGAGTATTTTCATGTATACCGTATTTTCCAAGCCTGCCGAGACCCGAGGCGACTGGTTCTTAGTCGACGCGGCGGGCAAAACCCTCGGCCGTTTGGCCTCCGAGATTGCGCACCGTTTGAAGGGCAAGCACAAGCCCAATTATGCGCCGCATCAAGACCTTGGCGATCATATCGTGGTCATCAATGCGGGCACGGTTCGCGTCACCGGCGCCAAGCTCACCGACAAGTTCTATCACCAGCACACCGGCTATGTCGGCAACTTGAAGAGTATTTCGCTCGGCAAGCTGCTGCAGGAGCACCCCGAACGCGCACTCGAGTTTGCCGTGAAGGGGATGCTGCCCAAGGGGCCCTTGGGCCGGCGCATGTATCGGAAGCTCCATGTGTTCGGCGGCAAGGACCATCCGCATCAGGCGCAGCAGCCCAAAGCGCTCGAAATCTAAGAGTTCAGCAAGGACACTCAACATGGCACTAAATACCCCCGCTAACTCGTTCTATGGCACGGGCCGGCGGAAAACTTCGAGCGCGCGGGTTTATCTGCGCAAAGGGACGGGCAAGGTCTCCATCAATGGCCGCACGCTCGACGAGTTCTTCGGCCGAGAAACCGGCCGAATGATCGTCAGACAGCCGTTTGGCGCCGTCCAACTCGATGGAAAGTTCGATGTCGATGCCCATGTCGAAGGTGGCGGCATCACGGGTCAAGCCGGTGCGATTCGGCATGGAATCACCCGTGCGCTCATGGCCTTTGATGAGACGCTGAGGTCGCCCCTGCGAAAGGCGGGATTTGTGACCCGCGATGCGCGTGAGGTCGAACGCAAGAAAGTCGGCCGCCGCAAGGCGCGACGCGGTACCCAGTTCTCCAAGCGCTAGTCCTCGAGGACGCTGCGATCGACCGGTCTTGGGGGATCGTCTAGTGGTAGGACAACGGTCTCTGACACCGTTTACCTAGGTTCGAATCCTAGTCCCCCAGCCAAATAATAGGGCCCAACCGTGGGCCCTTTCATTCTAACTGCACGGGTGGCGATGTCGGGCGAACGCAATTCGGGTGGACAGCTTGCGCCGATGGCGCTTGCCGCGCTCGGCGTCGTGTTCGGTGACATCGGGACGAGCCCGCTGTATGCGATGTCGGCGTGCTTCACCGGTCCCGCGATCGCGGTCACGCCGGATCACGTGCTCAGCGTGCTGTCGCTGATATTCTGGTCCTTGTTTCTCGTCATTTTGCTCAAATACGTGAGCGTCGTGCTCAACGCCGACAACAAGGGCGAGGGCGGCGTGCTGGCCCTGACCGCATTGGTGATCAACACCGCGCGCGCGAGTCCGCGGAGAAAGCTATACGGAACGCTGGGCATACTGGGAGCGTCGCTATTTTTTGCGGACGGCGCCATCACCCCGGCGATCTCGGTGTTGGGCGCGGTGGAAGGGCTGCACGTCGCGGCGCCCGACGCGCAGATTCCGATCCTGCCGATCACCGTGCTCGTGTTGGTTGGATTGTTTCTGATCCAGCGCCAAGGCACGGGCTCGGTCGGCAAGATATTCGGCCCGGTGATGTTGGGGTGGTTCGTGATCCTGGCGGTGATGGGCCTCGCGTGGATCGTGCGCGAGCCGGGCGTGCTTCGCGCGCTCGACCCTTCGCGCGGATTGCGCTTGTTGTCGCAACATGATGTCGGGGCGCTTGCGGTGCTGGCCGGCGTCTTTCTGACGGTCACCGGCGGGGAGGCGCTGTACGCCGACATGGGTCACTTCGGCAAGACGCCGATTCGACTCGGTTGGATCTGCATCGTGATGCCCGCGCTGGTCATCAACTATTTTGGACAAGGCGCGCTGCTGATCGAAAACCCCGCGGCGATCAGCAATCCTTTCTACTTGATGGCGCCTGCATGGTCGCTGTGGCCGCTGGTATTCATCGCCACGGCCGCGGCCGTGATCGCCTCACAGGCGGTCATCTCCGGCGTCTTCTCGGTGACCACCCAGGCCGTCAGCTTAGGGCTGCTGCCGCGCGTCAGCGTGCTGCATTCATCCGCCGAACATGCCGGCCAAATATATGTGCCGACGATGAATTGGATCCTGATGGTTGCCGCGCTCGCCCTGGTGATGGGATTCGGCAGCTCATCGGCGTTGGCGGGAGCGTATGGCCTCGCCGTCTCGGGCGCGATGACGATCGTGACCCCGCTGACATTGAGCCTGATCAAGTCGCGCACCGGCAGGGAGAGCCGCGCACTGCGAACGGGGCTGTCACTGCTGTTCATCGTCGATATCGCCTTCTTGTGCGCGAATTTGACCAAGCTCGAGGACGGCGGCTGGCTGCCGCTCGTGTCCGGATTGATCATTTATTGGCTGATGCAGACCTGGCAGAGGGGCCGTGCCTCGGTGATGGCGCGACTGCTCCGCGAACAGAAGCCGGTGCGTGATTTTCTCGACGACTTGCGGCGCGATCCGCCGGTGCGCGTTCCGGGCACCTCGATTTTCCTGGACCCCAAGGCGTCCGGCATACCGCGCGCGCTGCTCAACAACATCAAGTTCAACCGCGTGATGCACGAGCACGTCGTCCTGTTGACGGTGGTTACCCGCGAGCAGCCGCGGATCGCCACACCCAAGCGCCTGACGGTGACGCCGGTGTGCGAAGGCATCGTGCGGGTGGTCGCCCAGGTGGGATTCATGGAGAAGCCGAACATCACCGAGATACTTCGGGAGGCTGAAAGCTACGGCGTGCCCTACGATCCGGAAAACACCACTTACTTCTTGAGCCGGGAAGAGCTGCTGCGCGGCCAGCGCTCGGATCTTCCGCCATTACGGCGGACAGCGTTCATGCAGATGGCGCGCAGCGCGCAGATCATCGCGGATTATTACGGCCTTCCGCCGAGTCGGGTGATCGAAATCGGGACCCGCCTGGAAATTTGAGCGGCCCTCGAGCCGGCCCTAAGGCGCTCAAGCTACGTGGTGATGGTTCGCACGCCGTCATCGCCCGCCACGATCAAAAGGTCGGCACGGCGCCTGGCGAAAAGACCGACGGTCACGACCCCCGCGAGCTCATTGACGGCGGATTCGAACGCCAGGGGATCGGTCAGCTGCAGGTTGTGGACATCCAAAATCACATTGCCGTTGTCGGTGATCACCCCGTCACGCCAAACGGGCTGTCCTCCCATCTTGACCAGCTGCCGGGCAACGTACGAGCGCGCCATCGGTATGACCTCGACCGGGAGAGGAAAGGTGCCGAGCACCGGTACGAGCTTGGACTCGTCGGCGATGCAGATGAACCTTGCGGACGCGGCGGCGATAACCTTCTCGCGAGTGAGCGCCGCCCCCCCACCCTTGATCAGCACGCCGTGGGCAGTCGCCTGGTCCGCGCCGTCGATGTAGAGCGCAAGGTCGCCCGCGGAGTTGAGATCGAGTTCCGGAATGCCCGCGGCTTGCAGCGCTTGCGAGGTTGCCCGCGAACTCGATACGGCGCCGGAGAGCCGTGTTTTACTGTGTTTCAGCGCCTCTATGAACTGGCCGACGGTGGAGCCGGTGCCGATCCCCAACACCATGTCCTCTTCCACGTAGCGAAGAGCGGTTTCCGCGGCGCGGCGTTTTTTTTCCGTGGGTGAAAGACTGATTTTCGTACCCCTTAAAACAACTGTGCCCGCTTACGCGGGCACAGTTGATTACTTTCGAAGGCTTACTTTTTCTTAGCGGCCTTTTTCTTAGCTACCTTCTTCTTCGCCTTCTTTGCTTTCGCTGCCATGATAGAAACTCC
>Ga0209611_10000805_pt1 | contig 49793 bp, 26 predicted proteins | sample S1TSphgellanicum_3_FD_187693 | JGI IMG/M metagenome (GOLD analysis project Ga0209611, IMG submission 187693) | Host-associated microbial communities from peat moss isolated from Minnesota, USA - S1T2_Fc - Sphagnum magellanicum MG (SPAdes) (version 2) | ecosystem: Host-associated > Plants > Peat... | reverse complement strand
CCCCCCCAAACAAACTTAGGTAACCAGTGACCATTGACATGAACAAGGTGTTGAACTGCAGCCTTTTTGTTTTGTTTTGTATTGTTTTTTTTTTTCCTGGGTACCTACTCATAAAAAGAGGAAGACAATGGTGGTGGGGAATTTTTTTTAAATTTGGGGGGGGGGGAAGAACCGGGGAGGGGAGATGGTTAATTAGGGTTTGATGAGTTCTGATTTTAGGGTTTCTAGTACATACTCATCACCAGAAGTCGGCCCAGAAGCAAGGTTCATAGTTCGTACATTCAACAAGAAGTTGAGTTCAAGGTCGGTTACACTTCATTTGACAATTCATTGAGAAATTGATTGTAACGATTGTTTGAATTTTTTTTCCTTTTTTTTTCTTGGGGTTCAGTTTCTTCTCTTCACCACTTCTTGTTAGCTTGTAAGACTGTGGGGGCCTTTCCATAGGCTCAATGTCCAAAGATGCCTCGGACTTTTCACCACTCAAAGCCAAAAGCTATTTTACTTTGGACATTTTGAGTGCCAGGAATTTGGGTGTCCCCACACTGTTGCCTATGTCTCGGCCCCTCCCCGCCTCCTTCTGTTGTCTTCCCCACTTTACAAAGTCTTTGTAAAGACCTGGCCCAATTTTTTTTAATAGTGTTAATGAAGACTCAGCCAGCACTTTTTTTAGTGTCAATGGAGGCCCCATTCTAGGTTGTAATTGTTTCTCCACCAAGTGGGTGAACATTTCATTTTCAAAAAGTTCCCCCCCCCTTTTTGTGTGCACAAACATTTAGTTGGACTAACACCTTCCCCCGGTTTTGAAAAAGATCAACCAATCTTTATAACTCGTAATGCCCCCCTTCCTCCTCCGGCATTACCCTACCCTACATGTAAATCTTTAAGCTCCCAAAGCAATTTGTAGTAGGGTAATGCCCAAGGGGGCCGGATTTAGGGGGGAATAAGGGCAAGGGAGAGTCAAGCTTGGGCCCAATTCCCATTAAGCCCGGCCCCAAGGACTTTCCACGGGTTGCCATAAGAATCGCCATGCTTCCCATGATACTTGGTAGCATTATGCTTTTTAAAATGGTTGCTAGCCTCTTAAGGTTTTTCCCATAGAGCTTTTGGTCTTCAACTCTTGGGGTTGGTTCTTGTCGCTACTCTTGACTGCTGTTGCAATCTGGCTTCTATTGTCAACTCCTAAACAAATCACACTTCACAAACAAGGAAAGTGGTGTCACCCAAACGGAGGGAGGAAAGCTTGGCTTTAGAACATGAAAAAACATTGAAGAGGACTAGAGGCCAAGTCAAGTTCTCTCCTGGATGATGCAAGTAAGTCATGCTCCCTAACTGATTTTTTGAGGAGAATTATCTGCCAATTTCTAAATCATTTAAGTTAAGAGAATTTCAGGATCCATTTTTAATTAGATGCTAATTTTATTTTATTTTTTAATTTGGAGGAGCGTGTCATTATGTTATTAGGTGTAAGGGAAACTGATTATGCAGTGGAATGGGTGTGAACCTGCCCATTATAATCTACGGAATGGTCAAGCCCCCTGCCCATTATGTTGGGTAATGTGCAAGGTGAGCACATCAGGGTGAGCTTTTTGCAATGCACCCAACATGATGGGCAAGGGCAAGACCATTCCATGACATTAAGGTCTGCATTGTATGGTATATACTATATACCAATATTCTATAAAACTATTAATTGCATTTCATTAACAAAAGGTGAAAAGTTCTAAAGGTAAGAAAATCTAGGACAGGCTTGGTTAGGAAGGTGGGAACATCATTTAAGAAGAGGAATATTGCCACTTTTGTTTGAGGTTTTGCTGCTTTTCATTTTATTATTTCTCCCTTAGAAATCATGATTATTTTGCAAAAGGTTTGCAAATAAAAAGGGGTTTAGGAAAAGTTAGAGAACTTTCAAGAGGCCCATAATAAGCATATAAACACTTTTGGGGGCCTTTTCCTTGTGTTATGTGATGGTGGTTGTTGAGAAGAGTACCAAGCCCATTACACAATCACTCAAATGAAGCTATCTCAAGGGTAGCTACTAGCTACCGAAACCCTCCCACCAGCATTAACAATGTTTCATTCTTCCTTCCAACTACACCCATCTGTTGTTGTTGTTTTTAATTTGAGAGTTTTGCAAAAGCTTCAAGTTTTTAGTATTATAATGTATTGGATTTTTTTTGGACCTTACCTGAATTTTCATGTTTCAGCTCTTTCTCTCCATTTTAGTCAAGTCAAGGTTAACACCCTTCAAGTGAGGAGTGTGTTCCCCAACACCCTTCATAGCAAGTGGTTGTGTTCCCCAAGTAAAGCGCTTGCTCAAGGTGACAAGTTGGTTCTGCTCTGAGGGCATTACTCAGCATTAAAAACCTACCAGAATTCTTTTTCATTTACTTCCCTGGGTGGGATACCTACCTACTGGGTATCGTGGGGGGGGAAAAAAAGGAAAATAATAATTAAACAAGAGATGGCCTTTCTAAAAAGTGAAATTCTTGTGAGCATTTCGCTTTTTTTTGCCTCTTTTGTGTATGAAAGATTGTGGTGTGTAATGGCTACCTCCAAATACACTGGAAAAGTTCTGGTGATTTTTTTTTACATTTTATTATTTTGTTGGCCTTGCCCTACCAAGGCAAGGATATTGTGTTTACATTCATTATATTGTGTATATAAAGTAGCTTAATGGATTTTGCTTTCAGAATGGGAGTTGTGAGGGGATTCTACAATTTGCATCTCCACTGGCAGCAGTCAAATGTCCTTTACACAACATTTTGGATGAAAAAAGTACAGTCGTTAAATTACATTCTAGGATGGAACTTGGATGTAGTAAAACACGGGTAGAGACTAGGGACCCCAAAGGTTGCTTGTTGGCTCTGCCCTCTATGGTAGAGACATTGCGACATACCCCCAAACTGGCCAAACGTTTGGTTTGGTATTCCTACATTCGAAGGTCATGTGGAGTCCACTACATAACCATTTCAGGCGTCACTCAAGGATCCACTTGGACTTCACCATACTAACCACAACGTGTTTCCAATTTAGTAATGTTGAATATTTGTCATTCTTACGGATGTCATTTAAAGGACAAAGCCATTATGTGACCGACCACTTGTTTATTTTGTTTTGTCACATTGAGACCTCCCAACCGGCAGCACCCCCCCCCTTCACCCCCCTTGCACTCTTGGTACCGTTGGAAAGTCCTTGATGTGTGAGGGTGCACCAAGGTGGTTTCATCATGTTTGGACCCATGGTGCAAGAGTTGTTGAATTTTGAAGTGGCTCATTGCAAATTTAACAAATGAAAAAGAATAAATAGTGAAACTTTGGGTGGCCATATACAGAACACAATCCAAGTAATGTCCCACCGAACTTTTTGAAACCGTGTTGGATATTATGGGAACTCCACAAATATCCTTGAGCGCATGGGTGTTAGATGCTGGAGGGTCCCATGCATCATATTATCATGATTTTTGAAAAAAATTCCTGGTGGGGTGGGGAGGGAGGGAGTGAGGGGGGAACTGTAGTAGAAGACATTTCCAAAAACATCTAAGCAAATTTGTGGTTCCATCCCTTAGAGATTGAAATGGCAAAACTATAAAGGGAAGGAAAAAAAAAAGCTGGGAAATGTTAACAAGAATGTATTCAAATGTTGCAAAATCAACAATATAGAAAGCATTAAGTGATTTTTGGCTATTTGGAAATGAAATTGCCAAAATGTTCACTTGACCACCACATCCCTAGTTTAGAATATATAAAATTACATTAATTGTTGACTGAGGTATCTATCTTCAAAGTATGCACATGCTTGTGGTTAGATTGGTTCTAGCTTAGCCTGACTTCAGTTCTTCAATAATTTTAATCAATAATTTAAAATTTTGTTTCACTAATGATTAGATTGATAAAATCAGTGAAACAATTTTTTATAATTTTCACTATAATCACTAAAAATCATAATTATTTATAGCTTAATTCACTAATTCCACTAATTTATAGTTTTATAGCTTTATCGATTATAATTCTATCTATAAGTTCACTAAGAACACATATAAACTTAAATTGGGGTCACGGTTGTAACTCTTAGAAATGGGCAATGAAGATTAATATTGGGCTTACACTGAAAAGAAAAGGAAAGCGGAAAAAGGGTGGGGGTGAGGGAGAGAGAATGCAATGATCAAAGAAAAAAACACATCAATGACATACTCAACATTGATCATGGAGATCGTTAAATTACATGGAAAAAAATGAAACTTTCAAAAACATGTAAGTACTTTGGTGTATTAATGAATTGGGAATAAAAAATTCAGCAATATATTTTGACAAAGGGGAATTGCAATGGGTGAAAACGTGACGCCTCAATAATTTACAAATATATCTTGCAACCGTGAAAAATCAAGAATAAAGTTTAGTACAGATTCAATAAATTTGCTTTTGTTCAGGGATCATCTATGTATGCAAAATAAGAACATGGAAATATAAGATCTAAATATATTTTGCAATGCATGCAAGGTTGTACACCAACATCGCATCAAACCAAATCTAAATGTAACATGACATGAAGTTGGCTAAAGGGTAGTTGACATACTTGGCCCCACTAGCCCCATGTTGATATACACATATACTCTCAACCCTTGGCATTAGCCCAAGTCAAAAATGATCACACATGACCATCACATGAATTTTTTAAATTTTTTAAATGTTTAAATTATATATATATAAACTTTTGGGGTCCTCATAACCAATTAATATGAATCACGATTACCATATAACATATATGTTGATATGTGTCCTTAATGACCCCCTAATCAATGGTCTATCCCAATATGAATTTGAAAATTAGATTTGTGAATCACCCTATTTTTATTCATCAATATATGATTATTTGGCTTTCAAGTTCATTGGGTAAAGCATTTCATCAGGGTAAGTCCATGGTAAAATAATTGGCACTCACCCACTTGATTATATAAAAATGATTGCTTAATTTGAAATGTTGTCAAAAAAGTTTCAGATTTTTTAATTAAAATTTTTATATTATTATGTTAAGGTTGATTTTTTATTTAAAAATATTTCATTTAAAAATATTTTAAAGACCTTTTGCAAGTTTTTTTAAAATTTAGAAACTGTATTTAAATTTTTTTATAAAAGTGCTTATGGATATTTTTTATTCATTAGATTGATTTCAAATTTATTCACATATTTCCATGATTTATTATGAATATTTTTATATAAGTAAATTCAAAATTTTCAACATCAACTTAAATTATTTTTAAAATATTAAATATTAAAGCATTTGTTTACACTTAAACTTGGCCATTTTATTTTGGATTCATCCATCAAGAAAATATTTTTTACTAATTTTAATTGGGTTTGCTCTTTTTTATTTCATTAGTTCTTTACAAAATAAACTATGAAATATGAAAAAATATAAAAAGATTAAATGGTCATGATATTTAAGAAATTGTAAGCCCTATTTGGATTGTTTTGCTTACCCTTTTGTAGTTTTGCACACTTTAAAATAAACATGTGAATGTTTGCAATATTTACAGTGCAATGTGGATTTTATTAATGGGTGATATAAAGTGTTTAAAAAATTGATGGTGGCAAATTCCTAATGAATTTGTTAAAACATGTAATCACATCTTGTGGCACAAGTCATTAATATGTCAAAGACTAATGACTAAACATGATCCCTCAACATAATACCACATGTGTTGTGAAATGTGATATGCATGAATTCAAGAAGCACTAAGCATGCCCATCCTAATTATCCATCCTTCTCAAAATTTCAACATTTAATTATATTTAAGGCTAGTAATAGGACTTGGGATTAGATTAAGGTTATACATGAGCCCCACCCAATTTCAACATTATAGCTAGGGTTCATGAGGGGTGCTCCATCCCCATGATGGATGTGATTCTGAATCATCTAGACTCATAATAATGTTGTCATGCCTTGGTGAATGAAGACCATATTCCTTGTTAATTACTTTGAACATTTGATTTGTCTAGGACCTATGCATGGGAACAAAATATGTGATGGTTGAAAAGGTTTCTAAATTGTTGTAATTTATTGGTTGTCCATTTCAAATTTTTGATCTTAAAAAACCCTCATATCAAATTAAAATTAAAATTATATATATATAATTATATATATTTGCAAAATTTTATAAGAAAAAAGGAAATATATATTTTATTTTCATTCTCTAATTATGGGGTCATTTTACCTCTGACCATCATTGATGTTAGGAACATTAGAGAACTTTTTGTTGATGAAGAGTTTTTAATCCTTTCATTTTTTTGGACATATATTCCAAATTTTTATTTCCACAAGTTCGATGGATATTCTTGAAACCACTTGATTTGCCAAAAAACTTTTAATTTGAAATCCTTCAACATGTATTTTTCATATGAATTTCATAAAGTAATGAAACTGTTATAAAAATAACAAAATACAATAGTTAAAATACATCATGAACACATGTACATGGCCTTTTACCATCATAACAAGTGTGTGCATTATTTCATTAAAACATGTGATAGTCATGCACATTTAATGGTATCCATAAAAACATTTTAACAATGTGCCAAATTGGCCAATTCTGTGCAAATAGTGTGTGAAAGTGACAATTTTTAGATTGGGTTTAATAAAAATGGAAAAAAATAGCATACAACTCCTTTTTCAACTAAAATCAAGAATATTAATGGAGATTGTGCATGTGGTAGTGCCATTGATTTGATTTGTGCTTACAAGTTTCAATTTTGTGAACTAAACCATACTTGATTCTATTTGGTTTTACCACAAACTTCGACATTTTGATGAGAGGTGTGCATGAACATTCTTTGCATTTTGTAAGCCACATAAATTATTTTTCTTTTTCACATGCATTTTGGATGTACATATAAAGAGTTTCTTTGTTTCTTAAGTTTATTTTTGTGGAGCTTTTCTTTTTCCATGAGGTTGTTTTCATGTTTGCAAGAATTTTGTTTTCTCTTCAAACTAGGAAAAGTAACCATGTTGTCTATTTCAATGACTTCATTCATTGTTTGAAATTTTCACCCCAAGTGGAAGGATTTTAAAAATGACAAAAATTTATGCATGAGATGGAAAATGAAGACATATGAGTGGAAGCACAAATAGCTGGACAATTTGGATTGTCATAATCATAATTTTTTTTATTATAGATGAACTTTAAATATAAAGTCATTTCACATTAACATTGTCAAGTTTTTAATTATCCATGTTCCAATAGACTTTGATGAGAATCATATTAAAAATTATGGATGAACTTTAAGAAAAAAATGGATTCATGATGGACTTTTGAAACAATGACATTGTCTTTGTCACACATATAAAATTTACAAGTTGAGTGAAAAGACATGACAATAGTGTCAAAATTGAAATTAAAAAATATGTTCACATCAAATGAGGTGTGTAAAAATAAAACACATTGAAACTTTCCCAATATATAAAAAAAAGTATTTTTATTATTAATTTACAAGAAATTGCCTCATTTTACTCATTGAAAGTACATTTCACATTCAAAATTCCAAGCTTTTGCATGGATTTTTTAACCAATCACATGTCTACATATATTTATTATTGTTTTAAAAATAAGCATATAGGAATGCACATTGGATAACATACTTCATTAAATGTCACATTGCGACAACTTTAACTAGTGTAAAATTTGAGCCTTTAAATGCCACTTTTGACCCACTTAACCATGATTTCACCCATACATTGATCCCAACAAGGCAAGATTTAAAATAAAAATATTATGTATATAATTATTTATGTTTGTTAGATTCACACAATTACCAATTAAAAACCTCAAACCTCGATTACCTAACAAAATTTCATAAAATTATGACATTTGCAAATTACCTTTCGTTGTCTTCAATTATTACCACTTTCCAACCAGCCATTATATCCTTTTTCAGTTTTGAATCATTCAAAATTTCAACAATTTACATTCTTTTAGTTTGTCACTTTGATGCATTAAATTCTATTTTTGATGTGTATAAAGAGGGCATTTGAACCTTGGGTATTACTATTAGCACATCAACGATCCTTATATCATAGGTTAGAATATTACATTGAAAGGTGAATACCTTTTGGAGGGTAAATTAATTGTTTTGAAACATGGTAAGAAAAACCTACAATTTTGAAACCTTCTAAATAATTGAAAGATGTTGATCACAAAAAATGGATTAATTCAACAATTTTTTCAATTTTTTAAATGACCACAAGTAAAGGGGTCCAATCACGCTTGGGGTAATACATTAGGAACCATGAACAAGTGATGACTCCAACATGAAATTTGATTTTCTTGTGTTGCATGAAACCAAATATTAGATAATAATTTTGAATATAAATAGGTTTTCCCATGTGTTGGGTGAAGATGAATTTTTCATGGTTCCAACATGTATGGATGAAAAATGAATGCCAATTTGAAATGGAGTTTTGTTCTATGTTGTTTTTTGCACCATCTTCCTTGTGCACTCTTTCTAAGTTTCCCTCATGTATTGTTGTGCACCATGTTTGTGCATTTCCCAATTTCCCTCCAAGCAATTTGATGACAAGTTTGTGCAAATGTTTGAAGTTGTTTTCCTTGCAAAATTCTCCCACAAAATGAACCTTGATAACTTCATCATGTCAATAATAAAATCAAGAAGATTCCATATTTTTAATCAATCATGTTCTTTGTCTTATATGTGTATTGAGAGTGAACGTGTGTTGACCAATCAAGCATCTTGGAAAACAAATCTTACATGCCTACACACCACAAGTTGTTTAGTGTGTGTTTACATGCTAGTTAATACTTTCATAAAACTGAGAGAAACATTGATTCTATTGTTACTTGATGTGATTTTAACTTAGTTCCTTATAGATCTAACATTGGTTTTTATTGGCATGGGTTTGGACAAGAGTGGGAAAGTGTCCATATGATGTTATTTGGTTTGTAACTAATTAAGGCCTATGAAATTCATGTGAAGACGTCTTGTCAATCATAAGTGCCAACGTTAATACCGTGAAGATAAACAAGTTTTTTGGGCCAAGAATGAACAATAATGGGTGGAAATACAACAATCGTCCAAATAAAGAATTGGTAGGAAAAATAACTAAGCTATATTGCAAGGTCACTAGGAAGGGAAGGATTTGCAACAAACAACCGTTAGTCACATTTGCAATAGTAGTTGTAGTTGAATCAAAAGGCACGCCCATCAATTGGGTGGCTTTTGGTGCTCACATAATGAAGTAGTAGATCGTGTTGAAGAAGACAAAATAGTAGGCACAAAGGTCAAGTCAAACAAAGTTGTTACAAAAGCTTCACTAAAGTTGAAGGAAAGAGTACCACTATCACTTAAGGTTTTCCCAAACAATTTGCAAATCAAAGAGTGCATGTAAGATTTTGTTAGATTATGTCAAATTCAAAATAGAAAAAAACAAACCCTTTTCAAAGTCTTTTATACAACATGGGTCAAAATGTAAACCCCCCATCTTTGAAGACATTACACCATCTTGATTAGTCTTAGTAGAAGTGGATACAATCAAAGATGTCTTACAGTCCAAGAAAAAAAATTACAACACATGTTTCTTCGTCGAAATGTGCCATTGTTGATTGTGATTTTTATTTCACAAAGCAATGATGTATAGCATGGAACATTTGTGTTCTAGGGAATGTAGATGGCTCAAGGATTTTTGGTAGCACCCAAAAGAACAACCTACTAAAAGATCCAATGTTTTTACTATTTGGTATGGGATTTCATTCTATTTAAATTACTTTTTTTTTTTTAGTCATGTATATTGTGTTCATGATGTTATGTTCTGCATTGCACCATTCAACTAATCTTCATATATGCTTTTGTTTAGACGTTGAAGTTAGGACTTGTGTACCGTTCATAATTTTCTTTCAAACTTTTGATTTATGATGTCTTGATTTTCTTGTCATTCTAGATAGTATATTGTTTAGCAAAGGACTTTTGTTTCAAGTTTCTTATGATTCCATTCCTTCTAACATTTTATTTTTGATGTCCTAAGTTTTTTATAATTTCAGATTCTACATCGTTCAACAAAAAAAAATGTCATAAATAAATCTTATGACTCCACTTAAGAGTACAAGTAGGCGATGGACTTAAGTCTTGAGGTGTCCATGTAAATCAAGTTATAGTAATAATGGAGAAGAGTAAAAGGATGTATGTCTTAAATTTTATATGATTCCAATAATCTAGTACTAAGGCAATGCATTTGGGTCTTGAATTTTTCTTATAATTATAGTTAGGGTATTGACCTACCATAGTTTTGTCCTAATTTTTTGAACTTCCATTTTAGGTACTAACACATTGGACATGTATCTTGATCTATTTTGGAAATTATAGTTGAAATTATTAAGCTAAGAATTATGTCTTGAATTCATATCATGCTTCTAATGCAAGTATTCAAAGTTTTGACTTTTGTCTTGGGCCTTCAACCCTAATTTCCTTCATTGTCTTGAGCATATATGTCTAATTTTTTGCTTGTTTGTTTGATTGGTTGTAGCAAGGACTAAATCTTTAACTAGTGAATAAGGTGTTTCAAATTTTGACCTCGACAACAATAAAGGTGGCTTGTAATTGAATACAAAAACAACAAAGACATTTTTCCAGGCATACAATTGTTGTTTATTGCAAGTCCTAATTTTCCTCAAAAGAATGTGATAGCTACTTCAAAAGCAACAGAACTTACTTCTAAATGTGTAGTTCATTTTGATCATCCATCAACAATATTGATTGAGGTACCTTTTTTTTTGGGACTCCTAACTAATATTGCACAAATTTTTTTCCAGGTTGTGCATTTTAGCTTAGATGAATGAAATATGAGAAGTTAAACATAAATACTATCACTAAAAAATAGAAATCCAAATGTATTCAAGTTTTAAATTTTGACTTGCCTCTTGTTGTAACCATGTGGCCATGCAAATCTTTGCTATGGATGTGTGCAAGGTTTAACATCATGTCCCATTTGCACTAAAGCCATAGTTGGATGGCATAGGAAGCTATTAGTCACACCATTGGTTAACCCGTTGGTTATTTCATGTTAACAAAGGCATTTGACACATCACAAGATCCCAAAATACCCAAGGTTCAGAAGAAGAAAAGAGGGCCTTCAAAGGGGAAGGCAAAAATTGCAAAGAAAATACACATTGATTGTATATTGGATGATGAATGAAACTATGATTTTGATAATGGCACTAATAGTGATGAAGAACATGTTGGTTTTGATCATGGTGATGTTCCTAATGATGGTCTTGATCATGGTGCTACTCTTGATGGTGGTTTTAATGATGGTCTTGATCACAACATTGCTTTTGATGATGGTGTTATTCTATCAAAATCAGAGGAAAATTTATGAAATGTCAATAACCTAAACTTGCAGTCCCAAATTCAAAGTTCATAATAGCAAATTGGAACCTAGGTTTGTCGCCCAACAAAATTTTAAGTAATACCTTGGCAAATACAATTTCTATAATGGATAATGCATCAAATCTAAAACTTGCAGCATAAAATTTTGTAACCCCCAGAGCACCATTGGGCTGTGTCAATTAGAACTTAGGTTTCTAAATGTGAAGTGGTGCTTAAACCTTGTAAGTGAAAAAATCTCACAAATCCCAATTTAGGAACCATGCCTCATCTTACACAAGCTCTTAAACATGTCCAAGAAGTGCACTAACATGTAATTTGAAGGCTAAGAAATTTTAGACTATACTTAGTTTTATAATTAGCATGCATGTGATTTGTACTTGAACATCAAGCTTAATATACATAATATACATGGGATTTCAACTATTGTTTGCAATCAATGTTGTAACATGAATTATTATTCATTTGTATTGTGTACCAATTGCTTCATTTATGTATGAAGAATAAATCAAATGTAAAAGATGAACTAAATTGTTGGTGATATTATGTTAAATGTCTAACATACAATGTTAATGAATTTATTTGCTAGATAGTTCAAGAAGTGTGATCTCACTATATATATGAACATATTAGATTTTTTCATTGGATTCTTGAATAAAAGCTTTGGCAATTTGAATTCTAAGTCTAGAAATGATTTCAATCTTTGCACCCCAAGAACACCAAACAATTGTAACTAGATTTTTTTATTTTATATGAAATTTTTTTTGCATTTCATTGATTTTACAAATTAGATGAATTTTTAGAATTTTTTTTTTGTCCTTAAACTTTACAAGATGCTAATGAAATTTCTCACCCCTTATTTTGATTGCAAATAGTTGTTTTTTAAATCCATTTTTTGGAATTTGACTCAAAACTTGAACATGTTGGTTTTTTTATAAACATACTTTTGTAGATAGTTCAGTGATTTGTAGTTCTACCATGGGAATTATATCAACAACCTCATGTTGCAACATTGATAATTCTCAGGTTTTTAAACTTGTTTAAGATATGGACCTTGGTAAATTGACATTTTTTACCAGATGATATATTATAAGAATTGGTTTAAAACATGATTGGCAATTCATTAAAGTTAACTACTTAATAACATTGATTTCTCTAACATAGGAACTATTGCATTATCATTGGATTAGGGCTTACATATGGTTGCCATGTAGGGTTGGAGTATCTTTGCTCAAGTAGGTCGAATCCCAGATTGGCATAACATCATGGCAATTATGCATAATTTATTTTGGTGAGTTCAATACACATGACAAAATTGGTTTCCAAATTATTTTCAAAAAACTTTCCCTTGAAGAAAGGGTTTAGGGTTTAGAAGAATTCTTATATTGTCAATTTGGTTATCAATGGATAGATAAATGTCTATTGGAGGATTTTGACATTGGTTTCTTTTTCATCATGTAACATCATTGGCGGGTGTATGGATTGTTTTTTGAGTAGGTTTACTTGTTGGATTTAATGGGTAGCCATTCTTGGGTTGAACATGAAGGCTGATGTAAGGATTTCATCACAAACTTATTCATCACATTTCTTGATGCACGACTTGGTGAGGTCTTTTTTTAATGGTTCAACTTAATATGATTTGGATATATCATATTGGAAATGATATTGATGTCTTCCTAAATGCATTGTAGTTTATGTCAAAATTATGAAGGGTAATGAAGTTTTTTCTTTCATTTTCTGGTTATTTAAAAAGCTCATTATGTTGGTGTTGGTTGGCACATGATGTTTTGGTGGGATTTGAGGATGCCAAACTACTAAACCCACAAGCGGAAGTGGCCAAATCTAGTCAACATTTGTTGTGGTTCTTTAAAAAGTGCTTAACTTCATGCCTAATTATTTTGTGGCTTATTAATGTTATAGCTTTTGAACTTGCATGTTCTATATTGTTCATTCCCTTGGTTCCCACAAAGGGTGATGATGGTTTTACACATTAAAGAGGCCAAAAAAAAAGTTTCTATCTTGCCATCTTTCCATTTGCTTGTTCAAATGTTGCAAGGTGGCAAGAGACACAACTTTGAGTCAAATTGTGAAATTTGAAACATAGGGCATTATGAGTTCATGATTTTTTGCTTCTATTGTAGTGTTTTGAGATGACTTTTTTGAACAATGAGTAAGGTATCTCAATTTTTCTTTGTTGAAGCATTAGAATAAATGTACATCATATTATGTCAAGGGAAAGTGGTCCATATACAACAAGATTTGAATAGCTGTCAAACCCCTCACATCTAAGGCAAACAATGTGGTCTTTGTAATTGGAGCCAGCTCATGGTGTGTGCATCATTCTTGTTTCAATTTTCAGGTTATAATAAAAAATAGGTACCCACGATAAGAAGTTCGACAAAAAACTTGAGTTGAATTTTTGCAATTTCTAACATAGTTGTTAGGGGCACCATCTACAAAAGACAACCTTTATCCTCTCCTAAGGTGTAGTTTGCTAGTCAAGTTCAATCTCTAGTGAATAATACTCCATACATTTGTGTTATTACTATGGATTTCTATTTTTGCGTATTTAGCTTTCTGCACAATTTGCCCTTTGCTAATGACTTGAACAATGGTGTTGTAACTTGTACAATTCTTTTTACGTTGCAGTAGAAACATAACATCAAGATGTGATTGTTTTCCCATGTTGTTGATGCAAGGTGTTGGCTTTGAGGAGGTGAGAGTGGTGGGCCCAACATGTTCCAAGGTTGGTTTAACAATCATGCGCACTTGCAAATTGCCAATGCCCTTCTTGATCAAATTCTTCAATAAACTCATGGCACTTGTGAAAATGATTTCAACGTTGTTGTTTATTAGCTTTCCAAATCACCTCTTCGCAAACTAGTGGCCGCGTTTTGTGATGTATACTAAAATTAATCAAAAGATAATGTTTAATATGTTCCTTGGAAACTAGGTTAACAACTATTTTCCTTAATTTAGTTATTCCATTGCTTTTTTAAAAATATTGACAAATATCTTTTATAAATAAAGACAATGCATGACAATATCTTTTCTAATATGATTGTTCAGTTCAATGTACAACAAAGATTAAAATATGCCACCTTTGCCTTGAAGGTATGTTGGATCTCAACAATATTCTCCACTCTATGTTATGAATGTTTTTTGAATTATGACTTTGTGAGTGCTCAACATAAGTTTGTTCATTTTTATTTTTGTCTACTACTTTGATCCACTAGCAATTACTTTCTATATTAGACTTGTTGTTACATGGTGGGTATTGATTTTCTTAACACGTGGACCTTCTTATATACATTTGTGACTACATACTTATAAAGCAAACACCCACGCAATATCAAGAGCATTACAACAGTTTTGAAAGCCATGTCATCAGAATCAACTCCTCTTAAACAAGAGTTTACATTCATACTACATGTTTGCAACAAAAGATTGGGTTGAAGGGGCAAAAGGTTGAAGAGTTCATTACTAGGTCTTTTGGTGTTTTTTTCTTTAGTAAAACAAAACCCATTTTGTTGTGTTAATAATGTACATTTTCTTATCTTCTAAAACATGACTTAATTTCTTGTTTAAGCCACACGGATCATGGTGGAATTTGTCATGAGCTCGTCTAGTAATTCATAGAATTGGAAGTGTTGTTCTTGGCTTGAAGGTGATATTTGAACTTAAAGGGTATGTTTCTAGTTGTTAAATATCTTAAATATATGCTAGTTCTAAGTAGCATGGCTTTTGCATGCAAGAGTTGGTTGTTACAATGATGATGATGTTGGCATCTTGTTGAACCATAGGTCATATATACATCAACATCCATTTTTTTTAATCTTAAAGGATATTTGGATCAATATTTCATTTTTGGGTTTGCAGGTTTGTTGTGAATCTAATTTTGTAGTTGGTATTTAGACATATGTGCAATGACACATGTGTTAAGGAGTCCTTCAAACTCCTATGTGTAGAGGTCATTCGTAGTATATAATGGATTGTGCATGGGTTGTGGCCAAATCTTAACCTTTGACAATTATGGCATATCTTATTGCCCAAATCATAGATTCATCTTTGCAGGTGTCCAGTTGGTACCACCCCACTTTTTTCTGGATATACAAATTATCATATCTCAAAGAATTGTCTTGACTATACAAAACAATGAACATTATGTATGAACATATTGCATATACTTCCATGTACTTCATTGATTTCTTTGTGTATCGTGAGTGTAGTATGGGTAAAATGAGTTACTTGTTTTCTAGCATTGGTGGTTTTTTTTGTGTTTTGAAAGGCATGCAATAGGTTTCAACTTGTTATTTTTGAGATGGTTGTCGTTGTGGTTGCATGGTGTAGTGTATTTTTGTTGGAAGAAGAAAATAAGATATATCACAAGAATGGTCCAAAGGAGGAGTTTGTTAAAGGCTAGTAGCTTGTAAGCTGCTATCTCTTTGTTCACAATATTGTATGAAATTATGATATGTGCAAACATGATATTTGTTAAAATGAACATTATCCTTTGATTTGTTGCATTGATATGTATTAACCATCTATCAATTGAACCTTTGTAGTCAAGTAAAAAAGGTATGATCACTTGCAATTAAATTCTTGAGAGACCAACTAAAATGTTCATCTTTCCATGAAGGATATGGTTTTTGGTGTAGGATAGTTTTTAGAAAAAGTAAGTGATAGAATCTCATTACCATCATGGTAGTTGGAAAATAGATGAACTATAAAAAAAAAGGAATTGCTTGTTGAAGAACATCTTTGACATAATTTTTGCAGTCAAGCACACAAAATTTAGGAGGGATGTTACATTATGTTTTCCAATTACCATTGTTGCAGATAGATTGAGCAATTGCTAAAGGTGACCTAATGCACTTTTTACAACTAAGCACAAATGATGTGAATTTCATTGGGGAGCAAGACTTACAAGCTTATTCATATATAATTTAATTATTTGATGCACACACAAAATAAACCTTGCACAATTTTGTTTGCATATATTGAAGTGATTATGTATGAGTGCTTTCCTATCTTAAACAATTATTAGTTGGATTTTAAGCACTAGGTAGTTATTGCATTTAAAGACTTTCAATCAATTGCCTTCAAATTTCATAAATCCAAAGACTTTCTTCATGGATAGCACTCTCAAAACATTTTTTTTAATGTGAATGGTGAACTTTTGGAGGTTTCTTTATTTCGGGTAGATAATGATTATAATCACCTTTCAACATAAACTAAATAATCATCTACAACATCCATGAAAAGCCTAAATGTTTTTTTTTCCTACACAAATTCATTGTTATAAATTAGTTATTACTCATAATTGCTATAGAGAACCAACAACAAATACATTGACATCTACAGAATCCCAAGCGTATGAAATTAAATTTGAGCATATAAACCACAAAACATCACATGAACAAATGCACATTCTGAAGTGACATGCACACTTACATATCAATCCATTGTGCCATTGAAAATGCATTTCCTAGTGCATTGTAAAGAAGACACTTCTAGGACATGTACTACATAGTTAAAATAAAAATGCAAAATTGAATCAAAAAATATATAAACAAAAATCAAGCACATAGTTAGCTTTATTCATCATCGAAGTCAACATTCCTATGATGCTCCATTGCATAGGTAATATGTTTTAAGGCACTTTTAGGCAAAGTGTAAATAGTGACACCACCTTTTTGTTTGTTCATAGCTTGTATCATAGAAAACTTGGAAGCACAAACCAAATGAGAATATATGAAAGTTGGACCTTTGTCCCTAATAAACACATACGATGAGTTCCTTCTACCTGATCGTTTATAATATTACCCAATAACAATCGCATTGCCCTTTTCAACATAATTCCCAAAGTCATTAGGCCTTGAGCCTTATTTTACAATATGCAATTCTTTGACACATTATAAGATGAAGAAATCAACTCTTTCATAATTGTTTGGTTCAACCATGACAGCAAAATTGTCTCCAAATTTTAAACATGTAGTTAGATCATTGTTGTTTTCTCCTATTCAGGTGCAAACAAGGTAAAGTAGACAACTCACAACTACTTGTTAAAAAAATTAGATGTAGCCATGAATTTTTTTTTAATGTATCAAAAGTAGAATTTTTTTTTGTCTAATAATTAACATGATGATAATCTTTCATTTAATATTTAAAATTTTGAAAGAACCCATCTTGAAAGTAGGATTAAGTAGAATTAAAAAAAATGTTTCTACTTGCACAAAATATCCCATTTTACAAAATGGGCTACATGTAGATGAAACATTAATTTTTTTAAAAATTCAATTTAGTGGAGCTTTAAAATATACTTATGTATTATCAAATTATGGATGTTATAATTATAATATATCAAATTATTAATATGAAATAGGTCTGAACATCATTTTGACCCAATTAGTTTCAAATGTACTTTCAACCTACTCTTATGATACCAAAGTTGTTCAAACTTTGTATTCAACTTCCTATAAACTAAATGTAAAGCCCTATGGTTTTATATTTTATTTCAAAATATTTTGAATCTATTTTCTTGCGTCCATATCAAAAACTGTTTCATTTTTAAATTGGATTTTGAAAAGACTATTTTTCTTGTCTACTTTACCTTGCTTACATCCACTCCCATTCCTTTTCATCATATTCCACATCACATAGAGCATTTGATTCATGATAAGGCTTTAATGTGACTAGCCTCCATGGTTCAATAAATTAATAATATCTCAACCATTTAATAAAACATGAATTAAATTTTGATATGTGTTTATTTGTGAAGGCCAAATATATGGTGACATGTGGTAATTTTAAAAGCCCATCCATTATTCAAATTTATTAATTAATTGGGTAGGTAGATCATAAGTTGGATGATAGGGTTAGGCTAGCTAGGTAAATTTAAAATAATAAAGTTTTGTGTTTGGGTTTAGTAATTTTTAAAGGTAGAGCTTTTTTCATTGGTTCATCCCAAATGACATTTGGTACTTGGTTTGTGAACAAAACTAATGCACCTATTTATAGATTGTGCCCATTTGGAATGGAAGGGAAAAGATATGGGATTAAAAAATTAGTTGCAAATGCAACCAATGTAGTTGCAACCTACATGCAAATATTGCATGGTACTTATGCCATACTAACCTAGTTTATTTACTAGCTATGTTAATGATATTATAAATAATAAAAGTTAATAGGTAATAAAATAATAATATTAGTTGGCTAGTAAATAATAATAAGTTTTTTAATAACTATGATTACCTATAATAGGTAATAATCAATAACATAATAATATTATTCTATAACTTAAGTTAATCAATAAGTAATTTAAGTCAATAGTTAACCTAGGTTGCGACATGTATAGGATTATTAATGTAACCTACTAGCCATAAATATATTACCATAGTTAATAATATCATATAATAGTAATAGTAATAATAATAATATTATTAAAAACCAATAATAATTTAACCTCCTAATTAGTTTAGCCATGGTTAATTTAATCACATTTAATTTTACCTTTTAGCTATTTTAATTGTGATTAGTTTAACTTAAGTTAATTTAACCTTTTAATTAGTTTAACAAGGTGATGTTTAACCTCTTGTTTAGTTTAACCATCGTTAATTTAGTTTTCTAATTAATTCAACCATCATTAATCTAGTTTAAATTAATGTAGCCATGATTAGTTTAATGATGGTTTGTGTAACCATAATTAGTTTGCCCTAGATTAGTTTAGCTTAGGTTTAGCCTTGGTTATGAGTTGAACCTAAGTTGAACCTTAGTTAATATGGATTTAACTTTAATATTAAAGGTATAATACTACTATACATAGATTATGTAAATATATTGGGTATACTAATTTAGGTATGCATTAGTTTAAACCATTATTTTTATAACACATGTCCATTTTGCATGTTAGTTGCACACATAATCGTATGGCCCAAAAATTATATGATATCAATTTGTAATTGCAAATGACAACTAGTTGCGTAGTAATTGGTTACAAACAACTTGATTTCTTTTAATGGTTGTTAAAGGTTACTAAAGTTAAACTTGCCAACAAAGTTAAACATGATTGACCACATTACAATGTGTACATTTTACTGTATAAATATCTATGTTATAATTAATTGACAACTTCAATACAACTCCTTGATTTTTTAATATGACATTTTATTTATTAATTCCTTGCATTTTCATGAGATATTTATAATGTAGTTGCATATTAATTGTTTTGAAACTTTAGTTGCAAAGTAGTTTAGTTGTTGTAAACATAATTTTTCATAGTGAAATTGATATATATTTTTCCCTTGTGCAAAGGGTAAACCATGATGCCTTAAAATTATTTTTTAAAACATTGATATAAACAAATTAACACTATATTGTCTTAAAACAAGTACCAACAAATTATTTGCACTTCCATTAACACCATTTCACCCCTTGTTCTTTCCTTCACATATTTAGTTTTTAAGATTTTTTTTGAATGCAACATTCAAAATCTTGCAACCAAAATCATATGACTATTATGTTAGACTTTAATTATATAAATTAAATGAAATTATGGACATAAAAACATGTACAATTGTAGAAATAAATTTATAATTATATATTTCACATGCAAAATAAATATCATCGAGGTATTACAAAATTACATAATTTTACTTAAGACATTAGATGGGAATGTTTGGAAATAAAAATAATAGATTAATTTACTTTTTTTCATTTTGAAATTAAAGAAATTAAAATAAATAAATAATGAATTTAAATACGATGTGTCATAGTAACTTCATTAATAAATTACATAATTTTAAAGCTAAATCATATTTACAGACATAATTTGTCCTAACTTAAAGTTTAATTAATTTATAATCTATTTGAGGACATAACTTATCGTACCCTTGAGTTTTGCTATGATCGTTAAAGATTTGATTTCTAGTTTTATAGTTCGCATGAAGGTTCAATTCCTTCTTTGAACATCTTATAATTTGTAATTTGTGACGTACATGATTATAATTGTAACTTGTGAGTTAAAGAAAGCTCTAATGTCGACACTAAACTAGTTTGCACAATATACTTTTGAATAAAAGAACAACTATTTTATGGTGGAGTGTGCACAATAGACTTTGAATAAAGAACACAATATATTTTGAATAAAGAACAATTATTTTAGGGTGGGAGAGGGCCAATAATGCTGGTAAAATGTGCATGGATCCTCTCCAATAATTGTTGGTAAATGTGCATGGATCCAATGCTTGTAAAAGCACACTAAATGTCAAAAAGAGTGTTCTTGATCGGATGACACTAATGATTGACTCAAATGTTTTCGCAATTAAATAGTTTCTCACCTTATATTGTCCCATTATTCATGTCATGTTTGGGGATTGTAAGATGTTAAACACCCTGCACAAACTTTGTGGGTTTGTGGGTGCCAATGTGACGGCTTCCATGAACCTCACATGGTTTTGCCACAAGTTTGGGTTGATGTTGAGCCCCAAAAAAAAGAATGGGAGATCATTTCAAACTCAGGCAATCTTGAGCAAAACCGACTAGAACTAGGTTGTTAGTTAGTTTCATGCCTAGTCTTTTAGATAGGTGTTCATGGATTCAAATGTTTTACAAAGACCAAGAGATGCAAAATCAAATTTTTCTTTCCCTTGTAAGAAGTGCTTGTCTCTTCATCAAGAGATGCAAAATCAAATGTTTTTTTTCCCTTGTAAGAAGTGCTTGTCTCTTCATCAAGAGATGCAAAATCAAATGGTTTTTTCCCTTGTAAGAAGTGCTTGTCTCTTCATCATCATGTAGAGAGTAAATAGGCATGCGCAGAATGGCACAAGGTGCCCCCACTAACACCCACAATCTTTGTAAGGGGCTATTTGATGTTGGCCATGGGGATGGGAAGCAATGAACACACTAACTATGTTGACTGTGAGAAATATTGCTAGAGGTCAAATTAGGGGATATGGGTGAAGTGGCTCTTACATGACTAAAATTGACATGACAAAAAGAAAAAATAAAATGAACCAGTATTTATATAAACCTAATTTAGGGCTGGCTTCGGTACATGTCTGCTGAATAATTAATCAATTAATTTTGAAGATTCCATTTCGAGGAATGGAATATTGTGGAATATTTAAAATGATTCTTTATTTTTCATCACAAAATTTTTGTCCTTCAAGAATTTTTTGGGAAAAAAATTCAGCATTTCTGAAAATAATATACTTTGTGCCAAAACTGCCAAGGTGCTATGATTAGGGTTTTTTTTTTTTTTTTCAAATTCCTCAACTAGGTCCACTGGCGAGGATCAGGTACAGCCATTAAAAAAAAAATAAAATAAAAATTGATTCATTACTTCGTACAAGAAGACCCCGACTTTTGACTGTACTGAAAATGGATTGTTGGTGTGCACGTAAAGCTGAAAACCCTAAGCTGTCCACCGTCGCTGCTCGCGAGTGCACGCAAAGCTCGAAACCCTAATTGTGATCACCAATTAGGTTTGGTTTGTTTGCTTGTGTAGAGGAAACGATAGAACACGACGACGCAGCAGCAGAAGAAGAAGCTTTGATTGATGGGTTTGTTCCTGTTTTCTTGAGGGAATGGATATAAGAAAACGCAGAAGAAGAAGAAGCTTTTGATTGTCTTGAGATTGTAGTATCGATAGGTAATGGAGAACAACAAGATGCAGATGCGGCAGCAAGTGCTGTTGGAGCATCTGAAGCCGAGTCGTCGAAGAGGCGGCGGTTTGTGCGAATCGTCAAATCTGCTGGTTTGTTCCTCGCCTTGTATGGCTGGAGATAGCGCACCTTATGCGCGTACCACGGATTTCTTGGACGATGTTGTGATTGTGGCGGCGTACCGGACGCCGATTTGCAAAGCCAAGCGAGGGGGATTCAAGGACACATATCCAGATGATTTGTTGGCTCCCGTTCTGAGGGCGGTGGTGGACAGTGTAGGAGTGAAGGCGGAGGAAGTCGGGGATATCGTGGTGGGGAGTGTATTGGCTCCCGGTGCACAGCGAGCCAACGAGTGTCGGATGGCTGCTTTCTTTGCAGGTTTTCCAGAGACCGTGCCTGTGAGGACTGTGAACAGGCAGTGCTCTTCAGGACTTCAGGCTGTGGCTGATGTAGCGGCGGCGATCAAGGCCGGTTTCTATGACATCGGGATCGGTGCTGGGGTGGAATCCATGACGAGTAATTCCGTGTCTTGGGACGGTACTGTGAATCCGAAAGTGGAGAGCAACCAGAGAGCGCAGGACTGTTTGTTACCCATGGGTATCACGTCAGAGAACGTGGCAGAGCGTTATGGTGTCGGCCGCAAACAGCAGGATGTTGCATCGGTTACCTCACATCAGCGTGCCGCTGCGGCTACAGCGAATGGGAAATTCAAAGAAGAAATTGTTCCTGTGCACACGAAGCTGGTAGATCCCAAGACTGGAGAGGAGAAACAGGTTACCATCGCTGTGGACGATGGAATTCGGCCACAAACCACGCTCGCAGAGCTGGCCAAACTCAAGCCGGCTTTCAAAAAAGGTGGCTCCACCACAGCAGGCAATTCATCCCAGGTCAGTGATGGTGCGGGAGCTGTGCTGCTCATGAAGCGAAGAGTTGCTTTGGAAAAGGGCATTCCTGTGTTGGGTGTTTTCAGGAGTTTTGTTGCAGTTGGTGTGGATCCTGCGATTATGGGTATTGGACCTACTGTGGCCATCCCCAAGGCTGTTGAAGCAGCTGGCCTTGAACTTAATGACATAGATCTCTTTGAGATCAATGAAGCCTTTGCATCACAGTTCACTTACTGTGCCAAGAAATTGGAGCTTGATGAGGAGAAGATCAATGTGAATGGAGGTGCAATTGCACTGGGTCATCCCCTCGGAGCCACCGGTGCTCGGTGCACAGCCACTCTTTTGCATGAGATGAAGCGGCGTGGCAAGGATTGTCGCTTTGGTGTTGTGTCCATGTGTATTGGGTCTGGTATGGGAGCTGCAGCAGTGTTTGAACGTGGAAGTGCAGTGGACACATTGAACAATGCAAGACCAATAGCAGCGAACAATTTTTTGTCCAAGGATGCAAAGTGAAGTGCACCTATCTCTAACACTTTGGGAGTTGCAAGCTTGTGTGTCACATGCAAGAATAGTGTCTGAAGTTCATGTCAAATGAAAGGACAATTGAAGGTTTCCAAGAAGCAAGCAAGTGGAATGTTGTGTACTTGTTGAATGTTCAGGTCATAGAATAGTGCAATTTGGGTTTCCTGCTAGTGGGAAAATTTGTACAGGGGGTGTGAAAGAATCTCAGATGGCTTATGAAGCTTTGTTCAAATACAAAGATGGAGTAAAGTTGTATTTTCTAGCAATTCCCAGGCTGTGAAATTATCTTTGCAAGTGAGACACTGTTCTCAATTCAAGAAGAGTGCTCTTGTAGGACTCTTCAACATGCTAAACCAACATACTATTTAGTTGTTTGTTACATACAAACCAAGCACTATTTTTTCTTACTCCTGAAGCAATGTCCTCCATAATCTCCAAGGAGAGTGCTCTGCAGGCAGCAGAGCATGGTGCAAGCTCCATTGAATGCCTCATTGTCTACATGGTATACTGACAGAGCTGTTATTTCTCCATCAAAAATAGCAGGTTCAGATTATCCAGAAAATGGTCTACAGATTCCCATATCAACACAACCCTAAAACAGTACTAGGCTGCAGAGTGATTTCTATCTTGGATTTCTGAACAGTAGCAATCCTCAGTGATCCAATGTTTGTCAACAACTTTTGGATTCTTGCAATCCTCTCCATCTGCAAGAATTGTCAACTGGTACCTCTTGTTTTCCTTTGTTTTTGGCATTTGAAATCAGTTTTGGGTTTGTGACTTTGGAATTTTAGAGGTTAATATTTCAAGGACTTCACAATCCTAAGCGGGTGGTTATTCAAAGCCCACTTGTGCATGATAGATCATGCTTTGAAAGTTATCCTTGTTTGCATTCACAAGGAAGCACAGAAGAAAATGAGTGTCCTTTGAATGGATGAAGCTTGCTCTTTCTGCATACTCCCACAGGAGAGAGGAAATTGCAAACAAACTGAATCTCCTGCACATCCAATGGATACAGTGGAAACCCAGAAAAAAAGGTACAGCAGCAGACTATCTCATAAAACTCTGGGCTTCATCCTAGAGATAAGCAAGAGAAAGCTTTACTAATATTGATGAATTTCTGTTCAAGAATTGCACAATGAGGGTTTGCAAATAGACAGGTAAATAACCACAACACAACATTGATGAAAATATTCTTGTACTTTATGATCAACTTCTCACTGTCCTATTCATGCATCATGAAAGTACTTGTTCATGGAACAACCAGCATTGGAGCAGCAAGTGCTATGGGATGGCAGCTCTGATGGGGTTCTAAGGATTGGAACCCACACCAGCATGTGCCTGCTGTCCTTACAGTGATGGTTGTGCAAACCCACAGTCAGTTGTAGGGGACTGTAAGTTACCTTTCAAGCCTGAAGGATATTCCAAAGGTCCTACGTTTTTGCATTTAAAAGTGCAGCTAAAGGAAGTTGTTCTTGTCTGACATTAAGAAAATGTGAAAAAACTGTATCATCTTTTCCATACTACATCAGGTTCCAATCTTCAATGAAATGATTGAGCTCTAAGCACCTCATGGATAAATAGGTCAATTCAATCAAAGCTCATGAATCTATGCTTCAGTGCTACAGCTCTAATTTCTTTTCAGCTTTTAAGTCAAGTAATAGAATCATGAAATCTTGAAAGTAAGGACACATCTTCTTCCCTTCTGTACCATGTTTGTCCCACTTTAGCAGAAAGTGTCGATCCTGTTTTGCAATCCACACAAGTATTTGTTGCATTAATGATTCCTGTTTGAAAACTCGCCATCAACAATAGAGGCAGGCAGAAGATGCCAACATCAGCTTGCATCAAGTGGAAACACATCCATGGCTTCAGACTTTCAGCCATTGCAAGACCTCCATGACACTGAACTCAGAGTGTCAGCAATCCAGACTGGAGGCTTGCACTACATTTAATGCAAGTCCATAAAATGTTCTGTTTAATTATCAGGCAGCAGAGAGGAATCAGCAATGTTGTTCCCATGGGACAAAACCTCACCAGGATTCACCTCTACAATGACCAGCAAGGGGTAGATTTAAACTGTCAATTATTGCTAACTCTACTACTCCACAATGTCAAACAGATGGTTTGCTGTGGTACACAATGCTCTAGATCAATTCACCGCTGCTCACAAAGAATTGAACTGCATCAACACACAATTTCTGAATGAAGATGCAAGGTATATTTTAAGATTACAGTTAAGGCATAGATCTTCCCAACTGGAAATCCATTTTGGCAAAATTGCACAAACAAACAATAAACAAAACACACTGCAGAAAGCCAAACACAACTGAAAAATACAGCACTGTGAGACAGAGGGGCTGGTTTTTAACTCTTAGATTCAAGCATGCAAGGTGTGCATCTTCATAATGAGGTGATTCCTGAAAGCTGATAGTCACAAGGCTTATTCGCAAGGAGCCTGACCTACAGAACTTAAGTAAATGACTCCGCATTCCAAAATTGAGAGGCATTGCAGCTCCATTGTAAGCAAAACCTGGGACAATTACAACTTGTCCTCATACTCTGACAGAGGAGTGATCTGGTCCTTAAGACCCTTCCGTTTCCTAATGTCACTGACAATAACCCCTGCCTGTGAGCTTGCATCATGTGGATCACTGTTTAGCATCTCCCAGTGATCAAACACACACTGTGGGAAAGCCTGTCCAGATGTTGCAGCACGCAGAGTACCTGAAAAACCAAATGACTCAATGACTGGAAGATATGCCTTGATATTGTATAATGGAGTTCCTGGCCGCTGGATTTCCTCAAACACATGACCCCGCTTCTGATTCAGCACACTGTAGATGCCACCTAGTGCCCCCTCTGGTGCCTGGATCTCCACCAGGTACACTGGCTCTAGAAGGCGAGGCTTTGCTGTGAGCTGAGCTGCATACATCACACGCCTGGCAGTAGGAATGACCTGACCACCACCGCGATGGATAGCATCGGCATGGAGTACAACATCACACACCTCAAATGCAATACCACGCATGTTCTCCTCAGCCAATGCACCCTCCTTAGTAGCCCACTGGAATGCAGCCACCACAGAATCCTTGATTTCATTCAGGTACTGGACTCCCTTACACATGTCCACCACCATGTTGGGGCCGGTGGTCTCTGGCCCAAAACACCAGATTTTCTTTGCAAGATCCTTATCCCATCCAAACTCCTCTGCCAGTACCTTGCTCCTCACCTTGGGGTCATCACGGGGACCAATGCGACCATCATCAATGGCCTCTGCCAATCCATCCTCCAGGGGCCTTGCCTCAAAGTAGAGGCGATTATGCTTGTTGGGCGACTTGCTCATCACTGTGCGGGATGATTTCTCTAGCACAGTCTCCCGGAAGGAAACTACTGGATCAGAGACGATAATTTCAGCACCTCCCATAAAATCCTCCTGCAAATCCTTCAGACAAATTTCCAAATGCAGCTCTCCGGCACCTGCAATGATATGTTCCCCACTCTCCTCAATCATACACAAAACCATAGGGTCTGACTTGGCCAACCTCTTCAGACCTTCCACAAGCTTAGGCAGATCAGATGCAACCTTGCATTGCACTGCAACACGCACCACAGGAGACACAGAAAACTTCATGGCCCGAATAGGGTGAGCATCTACTTCCTTCTCGCCAGTCAAGGTTGCGTTCTTGGTGATGAACTGATCCAATCCAACCATGGCCACTGTGTTTCCACAGGGCACATCTTCTACAGATTCCTGACGCCTACCCATCCAGATAACTGTCCTTTGCACACTCTTGGTGTACAAATCCTTTTTTCCGCCTGGCACATAGTTGGGCCCCATGATACGGACCTTCATACCAGTGGCAACCTTACCGGCAAACACCCGTCCAAAGGCAAAAAACCGACCCTTGTCTGATGCAGGAATCATCTTAGATACATACAACATGAGAGGTCCCTCTGGGTCACAGTTCCTGATGGCAGCTGCATACTGGTCATCCAATGGGCCCTCATACAAATTCTCCACTCTGTACTTCTGTGCGGTTGCAGGAGAGGGCAGATGATGGATCATCATCTCAAGAAGGGCACTACTGGCAGGCAGCCATGCTTGCATCACCCGCTTCATCAGTGCCTTGGACATAAGATCCTTCTCCTCTCCCTTGAGAGAACATCCCAATTTAGCCATCATAGGCCACAGCTTATCCTTTTGGTCATTCATACAGATATTGATGATCTGCTTGATGGGGTTGTACACAAACTGTACAAACCCACGCTGGCAGGTGGGTGATCCTGTGTTCTTAGTTGTCCACTTCTTTGTGGCTGGGTCAAAGTAATTCTCACCCCACAGCCTCTCCATCATTTTCTTCTCATCGACGTTGAATTTTGAAGCATACATTTTTGCAAAATTGGTGAGAGTGAAGGCCCAGCCATGAAGACCAGCTGAAAAGGCAACAGTTCCCTTCTCTGGGTATACTTGCACATCGCCAAGCAGTGGATCCTCATAGGTTGCCATGATGACATTTGCATTTTCAATCACACGCTGGAAGGTCTGATATGCCTCCTCACCCTCAACCTTCAGTTCCAAAAAGCACCTGTCCATTTTGTTCACTGTCAGTACTGGTCGAATCCTCTCACCAAGGGCTTGTCGAAGCACAGTCTCTGTCTGCACACACACTCCCTCCACACAGTCCACAACCACCAGTGCTCCATCTGTGATACGAAGAGCAGCAGTGACCTCAGAGGAGAAGTCAACATGCCCTGGTGAATCAATCAAGTTGATGAGATAGTCATTGCCATCCTTTTCTCCATGGTAATCCTTCAGAGATGCATCAGACATCTCATAGTACAGGGATATTCCGGTGGACTTGATGGTGATACCTCTTTCTGCCTCATCTGCCCGGGTATCAGTGAGCCGGACATCACCAGCCACTTCTTGAGCAATGATACCAGCAGCAGCCACAAGTGAATCTGTCAAGGTTGATTTTCCTAGAAAAAATATTCAACCAACACCCCTCAAGGCTTTTCAGTATCACACCATTCAAACAAAAACCTTATCAAACATCAAGATTGTCTGTAGGAGCAGGAACCGAGTCAAACACACTGCACTGAAAGGTTAAAGAAAAAAGACTTCCATCTCTTCCAAGCAAACAAATTGTTCATGTAACTGGGCACAGAAAAAAAACAGTTGCATAGATGGTATATTCCTGATGTTGTGTTGAACAATATGCAAAGGCTCTTGTAGATTTGAACCCTTCAAGTGATATGCTAATCAACTTAATTGCATCGAAGTCAAAGAAGAAACCATGCATGCCAAAAGGGTCTCAATCCATGTTCAAAAAGCTCTTCCTCCTCTCCTCAAAATATCAAGTCTGTTGCATCAACCCACAATGATATACCATCTATATATGAAGAGAAGGCACCTACCATGATGATGATGATGATGATGATATAATCATGTTGCATCATCATAATCATAATCATCATCTGATATACCATCTATGCGATGAAGAGGAGGCACCTACCATGATCGACATGGGCAATCACAGACATATTCCTGATGTTGTGTTTTTTGTCCATGATCCGCCGCAACTCGTCTGAAGTAAACTTCACCTGGCATCACCAAGATTAACAGCTATACGTCAGCATTGCCCAACTCTCGGCTGCAAACACCGAACACAACTCAACAGAAAAAAGAATCCAAATGCTAGAAATGCATTTTACCATTTTCGCAGACAGACAAGTGATGACCACCGCAATGTTATGAAGCTCCCATGAACTCACAGAAAAAAAGGTCGGCAGAGAATGTTTTCACATACACGCGCGCACACGCACATGCAAACAACCCACGAAAACTTGCCAAAACATGAAAAAAAAAGCGAAAAAAGAAGGGGAGATCGCATGCTACTCACCATGGTGACACCGCGAAAAGGAGCAGCCGACAGCGGCAAATCGAGCGCGTAACGCCGGGGAGCAAGCAAGAGGAGAAAAACAGACGTAGAAAACAAGTGTATGCAGAACTTGTTTGTCCGCCTGCGGGCGTTACGGTTAGGGTTTGCCTTTTAGGGTTAGGGTTTTTTTTCAGGCTTAGGGTTTTCGGTAATTGATAACGCAGGCGCGAGAATTTCGAGAATCTTTAATAAGAGACTAATTCTGGTATGGAATAATCAATCGACAATGCCACCTCTCTTCTGCAGCAATTGTTATTATGCTCGGAATAAACTAATTACAAAAATAATCTGTCTTAAAAATGTAAAAGGTCTGATCCTGCTAACTCGTCAGGTTTTCAGGCCTTCTTAAATCCCAGAATCCGCCATTGCAGCAGATTCTGTCAGTTCCTACCAACCTATCCCTTTTTACGACTTCCCTACAAAGCCCTACTTAATGGGTTACCATAAGACCTGTAAGTTAGGGAACACAACCCTAGAGTGCATTCTGCCAAATATTCCATCCCTAGAACTTGCATGATGGCCTCACCCAAGTGACTGACTAGGTGCCAGAATGCGCTGTAGGGGTGAATTCTATAGTACATAATGTAGGCCTGCGCATTCTGGTACAGGCCTGTGGCTTCAGGCTTTACCAAGTGTAGAGACCTGCTCTGATTTTTATCCTTTTTGATGTGATACCCACCGGGTACTAAAGGAATAGTTGAAAAAGTGTGTTCTGGTTGCTCACTAGCCTATCTGACCATGGTATGAGCATGGTGTTTTTATGGCTATGGAGAGGATAATAAACTTAGGGACCGCCTCTACTCGTGTGAGGGCTCTCTGTGACTAAGGGTTTGGGGACTGTTTGTTGGAGGTGAATCAAGGGAATCGGATTTCAGGGTTTGAAAGGATTCTGGGCCAATTTTAGGAGGATCATCATAACAGGGTTTTGGAAAATGTCTGGGAGATGATTGAGAGATGAGAAGCACTCATTCCAGTAGAGTTTACATGTGAGGGGAATCTTGATTATTTTCGTGGGCTTGTCACTGCATACTTGAACCCCAATTAGGGGGAATCTTGATTATTTTCGTGGGATTGTCACTGCATACTTGAATCCCAATTAGGGTTTTCATCATGATCTGAGGTCTCTTTCTGTGGTAGTCTGCAAGTTGGGAATAATGTGTTCTTGTTCTCAAGTTATTGGTTTGGAGAAGATTTGTAGTTGGGATGGGTAAAGTGAAAGAGAGGAACAGGAGTGCAGGTAATTGAACACTGAGAGAGAACTGAACATTCCAAATCTTCCTTCAATATTTGATTGTAAGAGGGTCAGAATGAAAGGGCAGTGAGTAGCAAGGATTTGAGAGTTTTTGTGGTTAGGACTGGTAGACTTTTAAAAAGTGTATACGGAGGAGAGTGTGATAAGCTCACCTCACCCTTGTTAATATTTCTGTCACAACAGAGGAGGCACCTTTGCATGTGAAAAGGTGCCTCCTCTCTCTCCCTCTCAAACAAAATTGGAGTTGTTAGAATTTTACCAAATCTTTATGCCAGATATGAGGACCAGTTTTGGGCAGGTCTCTAGTTTTTATGATAACCGCCAGATCTGGGTATGAGAGTGTTTTGAAAGACCTGACCTGGTTCTTTTTTGATATTATGCAAATTATATTTTCATATTTTCAAGACTTGGGCAAGGTTTCAAAAATTTGCGAAAAATAATTTCACCTGAGTTTCAAAGCGCTGGTTCTTAGACATGATACCAATTGGTTTTCAAAGTTGGTTTTTGCATACCGGTTATTAAAAAAATTATTATTTGAAAAATTAATTTTTAATGTTCAAAAGTTAAAAAATTGCACAAAAAAATGAAAATTCTAAATTTTTTTTTCAACATTTTATATGTTCACTATTTCATCTCATTCAAATGAACCTTCAAATTCTTCTAACTCCTTTTCAAAACTTAAATCTATTTGAATTAATTATACTAAATTGGAAAGTGGTTTACATCCATCTCTAGGATCACTTGGCCAATTTTTTGTTTGTAAATGACACCTTCTTAGGTTTGTAAATATGCATGTTAAAGAAAAAAATCTTTTTGTTTCAATTTGTGACCCTACAATGCCTAAAGTTTGACAAGCCAAAAAACCAACTATAGGAAACATGGCTTCATGTTTCCCCCACCATTGAAGAGGACATTTGATGTTTTTGGGATCCACTTGGTAACATCTGAAAATCAATGATTCCCTGGTGACAAGTTCCTTTGATGGCCCACTTGTGGATGCAGTTGTTGAAAAATATCCAAACTAGAATTTTCTTCACTTGTTTGATCTACACATCCAATAGATTTTGTAATTGGATGCAAATGATGATAACATTTCAAAAACATAGGATACAAAGTCCTCCTATCATATTCATCCACAATACTTACACCTTCCTCTTGGCCAACAAAAGAAAATACTAGATGAAAGCTTTTGAATTTAGGGTCTTACATCAAAGACAACATGTTGTGAGCTTTTCTTTCTTCAAATTTTCTTAAAAAAGAAAGAAAAAAATCTAAAACGCCACAAACTTCTCTTCTAATGTTGCAAGCAAACAAAGATAATTCAAAAGCTATCTAGAATCATCATTAATCAAAAGTAACTAGGGCAAATGGGTTTATAATTTCTTCCCTGAATTTTAAGGACATAGTAATGGCAAATTATAATGCATCAAAATGCAACCAAAGGCTTTTAGATTGGTTCAGAACACAAGTTATCACAATAGGAGATAAGGAGTCCACAATTATTTTACAGATGTGCCAAGTAAGAAGAAGAGGCAGTCTTCCACTTATTTTGATAGTATTCTACCTATTATAACAAAAAAAATAACATCCTTTAATTACAACGCTTCCTAAAACATAATGATTTTGTTGGCAAATTTGCAAAAAAATTTAAAATTCCACTGTTAGAAGATCTAACTATAACAAATCAATAAAAAATAGAGAGACAATAGTTCTGGAACAAAATTGCAATAGATTAAATAATCACCTTGTCTTCACTAGAGTATTTAATTTTCTTGGAGGCAAGTTTGAATTTGAACAAGCCTTGTCACATTCTTGTGTACCTTTTTCAAAAAATTTAGGCCAAGTCTATACATTTCTACAAATTTGACTGGGCATATTTGATTGAAACAAACTTGAAATTCTTGCAAACTTTTTCATAAATAATAGCATATTAAGATGCTTTGGAAAAAACATGGCCATTTAACAAGAACCATGAAAACTTTCATTTAAACCAAGGACTTCACATTTTACAACAAATTTTGAAGCAATTATCATAGTATTTAAATTTGAGCCCTCATCCTTAACACATGCAATGATTTTGTTTCTTAGCCCATATTGGTCAAACGATTTTGGCAAATTGTTAGTTAATGCTTACCCAATAGTTTTTGTTACCTCAAACAAACCAATAGTTACTTGTTTGGGTTGCTAATAAGATCCTAGAAAGTTTATAATAAGAGTAAATATATCATGCGTACCCTTTGACATCCACAAGTCAAAGCTCGATGTGGCAAAAATACAATATATTAATTTTAGCAAAATATATACTTGTTTCATTTTTTCCACCAACTTAGGTAATATTTCTTAATAAAATTGCTTTATAAAAAGGAACATAACTTTAAAAGACAAATGTAATATTAAATGCTTAAACCATACACTTTCAACAAACTGTAATGGTAAGTTATTTTTCATAATAAAAAGGCCAAGGTCTTACAAAAAGTCTTTTTGCTATACATCATCCTTTTTGAAAGGTTTTTTTATAGCAAAAAAATGCAGATATTGCACTTGTTGGAACATTTGGCCTTTTTTTCACATGTTGTTTTTCAACATTTTTTATTATTTCATTATTTATTTCTTTTTCAAATTTCTTCGCAATTATAGAATGATCTACATCTACATGTTTTTAAAGAGTAGTTAGACCATAAGTTTTATAATAAGTTATTAATCCTTTTCTTTCTTTAGTTCTTGGATTAAGAATATTTACAGGATTATCATAACATAAAATACATATAATGACTTGATGGGATGTAGCTTCAACTTCCTTCCCATCATCCACACAATAAAATGCCCAACATAATTTTTTTTGTTATGCCCTTTCCAAATTTTTCTTTGAACATGTAATTTTGCAATTTTTTCTTCATTATTTGTTCCCCATTTTCTTCAACTCTACTATTTTCTGTTTGCACATTTTTATTTTCTATTCTTTCCACATGTTTTTTAATGTACATTTCATTTTGATTTAACTCCCCCATTTTCTACTAGAATATTACCTACCTTGAAGGAGAATTTAAAAATAACTATGTTTTTTGCCAAAATAAGATTTTGCTAACTATATGAAAATCAACCTAAACATTTACAAGCAATTGAAAGAAAAATTAAAAAAAAGATGCAATGTGCTGAAAAAATACGCAATGCAATTGTGCAAATGAAGTGTAATGTGTATAATTAAATGTACAATGTCCAAATAATTCTTGCACACAACAAACAAACACATTGTCAACCACCTTTCCCAAAAACATGTATAATTAAAAAAAATTATCAACAAACAAAGATTGAAAAAAAATAATTTCACCTTCTAAATTTGGCCTAAAGAATTCAAATTTGGACGAGTAAGGGGATACTGAAGAACTCGAACCAACAAAAAAGTAAGGGGTTGGGAAGTACCAATTTGAAATAAGAGGAGTAAAACAGCAGTGTTGAGTAAAAGGAGTAAGGAGTAGCAAAATCACAGGCGTAGTAGAAAGGTACATGAGTAATAGGTCAAGTAAAAGGAGTGGAACAACAGGTTGAATAAGAGGAACATAATAGTAAGTTGAGTAAAAAGAACCAAGCAGTAGGTTCAGCAAGAGGACCAGAGCAATAAGTCGAACAAGAGGAGCTGAATAGTAGGTCAAACAAAAGGAGTAGAGCAACAAGTTGAGTAAGAGGAGCATAATAGTAAGTTTAGAAGGAGGATAAGAGTAGCACGTTGAGGAAGAGGAGCATAACAACTTTGAACAAGAGGAGCACAAAGCAGCACTAAAGTTAAACACTATTAAACAAACAAACTAATCAAGCAAATTAAACTAAGCAAGAAACAAAGAAGAGATAAGAGACCAAAAATAATTCACACATAGTGAGTAAATTGTTTTAAGACATTTGCTTTATAACAAGCAATAAGTGGCACTGCTTGCTTGTTAAACCCTAAACCTAATTAAGCCTTAAATTATCTATTAATTATTAACTAAACACTAATTAAATGACTAAATTGTACTAACTACTTACACCTTAATTAATTCTAAACCTTGAAACCTTGACCTTGATTTTTTTAATACCTTGTCAGGGTTTCAATAAAATTTAAGTACACATTTGATTAGGGTTTCAAAGGTTCAATTCTCACATTATATAAAACCTTGCAGTTGGATTTCATAAAAGGCGTCACTCAATGTGATACCCTAAGGGATTCAAACTAAGAACTAGCTTGAAACATTATCTAGTTTTCACAGTTTTTCTAATACCTACCCAACATTGACAAGGACCCCAAACATCGTACTTTTGGGAATTCTAGTTTGGTGTTTGGTTTTTGCTTCGCATCACTATTATCTTACACATTAAAATTTGTATCCAAAGGTTACTTAGGTCTATTTAAGGCTTATTTAGGTCTACCTATGCTATCTAAGGTAGGTTTACAAATTGCCTAAGTAGGGTTTCAAGAATATTATGTAGGTTAGCCTGTTGAAGTTACCTTTATAACCTAGGTTTGCTAACATAATTTAATATATCTCAATATGCTAGTCTATCATAGTTTAGATATGCTAATTTAACATAGCCTATGGGTGAAAGTAAGAAATAAGGAGTCATAGAGTGTGTGGACAATCCTTAAAAATTGTTTTTCAAAATTTTGAAAAATCACTATGGGAACATTATATATCAAAAAATTCATTCAATTTTTGAAATAAATTTTTATACTTTCAAAGTTGCAACTACAAAATTTTCATGAAAATTCACCATGTTTCAAAAGTCTTTTTATATGTTTAAAACACTTAAGAAAAACATGTGGATAGGTGGTTTTTTTGTTTCAAAAGTCCTTTTTCCTTATCAAATGTTCACCAAATCATTTCAATTTTTTTGTGAATTTTAATATACTCCACAAGAAAGGATCCATTTGTTCAAAAAATTCAATAAAATAAAATAAATATACACTTTGAAATTTTGATATTCAAGCATCTTTAAGCACTATTATAATTTTGAATTTGTAATCATGGTCCAAAGTAAAGTTATAGATTTGACTATAATTTAAGGCTTGATGCAAAAAGATTTGAGTTTTTATCACGTTATATGTCATATTTGGCTTCAAATTTGATATTCTATTTGAAAAACTTTGTGAAAAATGTAATATAAACCAATAGAAAATTGCAACGTGGAAAATTCAGTCCTTGGAAAGGACTTTAACCTTGGTGTGACTAGTTCTTTATTTCATGCTTTCACCCCTATGTAAATAGGCTAATTGGTCAAACAAGGTTAAAAGGACATGCCATTTCTTTCAAAATGACAACCTAATATATAGTCGTAATCATATTTATGTAGTCATTCAAACAATTATAGAGTAGATAGGGTGGTCAACGAACATTTAAAAATTTAAAGGAGGTCAAATATTCACACATTACTTTTGAAATTTGAAGAACATTTATAGCCCTCCACATAATACTTCCAACTCCACAAACATTTCTCAATTTGATATAAGAATGGGGGAAGATATGAGGTGTTTGGTGTAAGGGGTTCAATGTTTGGTGATGGATGAATTAAAATAGACTAATATTTTAAGCTTATAGTCTTTGATCATTAAATATTTGCCTTTGGACTACAAAGAAGTTTCATAAAACCTTAGTTGACATACCCATCAAGTTTAAATCATTCAAAATAGACTAAAAATGAAAAAATATGGGAAATTATTGATAATTTATCATTTGAAAAAATACATATTCATATTACTATTAGCATTTTGCATTTCCTAGTATATATAAACAATTTGGTCTATTTATAAAAATATTATTCATACACTACAAGGAATCTTATCCATTTTAACCCATGTGTTTATGATTTTAGATTTGATTGTTTTATGTGGCACTTGGTAAAAAAGACTTGTAATCACATAAATGATTACAAAGTGATTTGTAGTTGCTATGCAATTTACTCTACTCATGATTAATGTTGATTTGGATGAAAATGAAAATGAAAAATACTTTTATATCATCCATTTTGAATGGCATCCCAAAATAGATGAAAATGTAATGTTTTTGTGACTTGGAAGGTGGTTCATAGGCCATTAGACACCACGTGACATCTTTTCAACTTTGCAACTATAATTTTAGTCCCAAATTCACATGAAATTAAATGTGAAAAAAATAATTGGCCAATGAAATTGTTAGATCTAATGGTATAATTATTTTCCTTTAATTTTCTTCAATGAACTAACCATTAAATGTGTAGTAGGGTTTGGTGGGTTTGTGAAAATTTCAGAGAACCCATGACAAATAATGGTAGGAATAAAGCTAAGGAGTAGGTAATATATATGTGGCTAAATAGTAGGTATTTTATCATGTTAATATGTAATAGTGTTGTTTAATTAGTTAATTAATTAGGTAGGTTAGGTAATAGGTAGTAAGTATTAGGTAGTATGTAAATACGCTAATTAGTAGTAGGTATTTCATTATGTTGAATCAAATAATGTTATGTTTAGTTAGTTAATTAGGCTAGAGAATTAATCAATTACTAAGTTGACAATTGTAAAGTAGTAAATAATAGGTAATATGTATATGGGTTAAGTAGTTGGTATTTTATCATGTTGATATGTGATAACATTAGAAGAAATGTTATCCATTCTAACCATATTTTTGCGACTACTATACAATTAGTGTCTAAACTAACTTATTTTATGACTAACAATGTGTTAGTCTTATGTGTCCATGTAGTTGCAACTTGTTGTAGTTGCATATGTAATACAGGAAGGGTTGAACCAAATTCTAGTTATAAATGTAACTAGAAATTATGATTAATATGATTTTCATTGAAAATGTAAATGGAAAGTGAACAATGTATCCAATTTTGATTGCAACCATTGATGGATGATAACGTAATTGTTTTTGTAACTACAATGAAAGTTTTTGCAACTACAATAGTATATTCTACTACATGTACAAAGAAATATAGACCGCACATGGCAAACTTTGTTATTTCAATTGGACTATTGACCCTTCAATGTACCCATCCATGGGTCTTGTTTACAATTATCCATGGGTTTTCCATGATATAATATTTAATATTTAATAGGTTGCTAGAAACGGCTATTATAACCTAGTTGGTAAATTAAGCTAGGTAAGCTTAATAGGTTACGTTAAACTAAGTAGGCTTATGTACATTGGTAGCTTAGCCTAGTTTGCATATTTAATTAATTGGCCTAAGTTATCTATAGGTAATAGTAGGCCTATTTATGAGGTGTAGCTAATAGGCCATTATGTTATGGAAGTTAATTAGACCCAACTAGGTTAAGTAAGCTAGGTAGGTAATTGGTAGGTTAGGTCATTAATTAGTAGACTGGGTAGTAAGTAGTAGTAGGATAGGTAATAGGTAGGTTAATTAATTTTTTGTGTGAATATGTGATCATGTTTTCATATTGATTAATTAATTAATTAAATTAGGTATTTAATCAATTAATTAGATAGGCTAGGGAGTATGTAATAAGTGAGATTGAGTTATAAGTTAAGCAATAGCTATTTTATTTTGTGGATATGTTGTAGTGTTTTTTATTGATTGATTAATTAATTAAATATGTTGAAAAAATAATTTATCAAATGTAAGCTAAGTAATTAGTTTATTAAGTAGGCTAGTAGTAGATAATAAGTATGTAGCTTAGGTAATATGTGATAAGTAGGATAGGTAGTAGTAAGTAGTAGGTATGTTAAGTTGTAAATATTTTATTATGTGGATATATGATTTTTAAAATAGTAATAATGATAAATTAGGTTGGTTAGGTACTTAATTTATTAAATATAGGTTAGGTAATAGGTAGTAGGTAATAGGTATGTAGTTTAGGTAATATTATACCTAATTAATAAGTAGGATAGGTAGTAGGTAGTAGGTAGTAAGTAGTTAAGTTAAGTAATATGTATTTTATTATGTGGATATATGATAATGTTTTTGTATGGGACAAAGGATGTGATAGTGTTGTAGTGTTTCCTTTTCATTAGAATTTATCCCATATCCTTTGTCTACAACTTCAAACTTATAAAATATATAAGTAGGTGAAAGAATGGACTAAATTTATGATATGCATCATAAACAAAGTGCATGTGCCATTTGGGATGAGTCAATAAAAAAACTTGTCCCCAACAAAATAAATAAGATCCTATTTACCTACTTGACCTATGCTAGGTAACTTATTCTACCTTACCCTAACCTAGAATAGGTTGCCTACTATAGTTTAGGATAAGGATGAATATAATTAAGTAATTATAATAATTAATTAATGTAATTATTATATTATAATTATTATAATTATAATATTTAAATATTATAGTTTTAATATTTAATATTGTAATTATAATAGATCTTTTTTGAACAAATGGAAAATTGCCATGTGTTTTATGGCCATTGGTTTTTAAAATTACCACGTGATTAAATCATAACCACCCATCAAAGGCACATTTGGTAGCATGAGATTATCCCAAATGTAGTTGGAAATGTAGTCACAAATTGGAGTTCTGCGTCATACTAAAGATCATCCATGGCAATAGATAAGAAATTTTGGCCTAGTTGAAAAGGTTGCATCTACATTTTCAATTCAATGGCCATGTGTGACTAACTATGTTTTGGTATTTGTTTTAAGTGACTAGGCTATTTTTAGTCACATGTGTCCATTACAACTATAAATGAGTAGCAAATTTAGTTGTTGATTTTCAAATTTCTTCTAGTATAATGTTTTTTATTAATTAGGTAGGTTATCCAGTTAATCTATTAAATAAACAATAAGTAATTTATCATGTTGATATATGTGGTATTTTTTGAATTTACTATATTAAGTAGACAATGTAATTTATTTATTGAATATGCTATGTAGTAGGAGTAATTTATGACCTTTTATAAACATTATATAATGATAAGTTATATATCATACATCTAAATTACATTTTATTGGTACAATTATGATTTTTTATAAATGAAATTACATAATATAATTTAAAAAATCAAATAGAGGTTTGAGATGTGAAAATACACAATTTATTTTTACATAAAACTTTTATCATAAATTTAAATAGAACTTAAGAAATTATATGTGTAAACATAATAAAATTGATTGTCTGGATTCAATTTTTATATCAGAAATAATAAATTTAACAAATAAATAAATAAATATTGATGATCCATTTATAAATATTACATGTGAATAAATTATGTATTACACATTTTAATTAAACTATATTAGTTTAATTATGATATATCAAAAAATTATTGTATGATATAATTTTTTGGATCAAATGAAGTTTTAGGATCTGAAATTTAATTATTTATTTATTATTATATTATCCATTTATAAGTCATGTGATTGAATTCATTTTTTCCATGGAAAAATCATTAAAATTGTATTGAATAATGAAATTCAAATATTTTTCTTTTCAAATCAAGTTTTATTTTCAAGAGGAAAATAAAATATTTGTGTACATTATTGCCAAATTTTTAACATAGACCTTATTAAAATATTATGAAAAAAATTGAAAATTTTAAAAAGGATTTCTTCGAAGATGTTGTCAAAAATATTCCAAGAATATTCTAGGAATATTTCCAAAAAAATAGTCACAAAAGCAGTAAAAAAGTAGGCAGGTGTGGTTCGTGTTATCCCATTTGCACTCAACTACATTGTTGAATTGCAAAATTGGTCGCAAAATGACAATGCCATGTAAATTAGTTTGGATGTTTGAAAAGTTCATGTAAGTCACATTTTTATGCAATTGCCATTGCGACTTAGTGCCACGTATTGTCTTTTGTGACAAGAATTTTATGTGATTTGTTTAAAACAATTAAACCTTATATAGCAAGTTGCATGTGGTAATTATGATTAAAAGTTAGTTATTAATTCAATTGTTTATTTGCAAATTCCTTGTAGTGATACCATTTTGGTTTAAATTTTTTTAAAACCTTATAATACCTTTACAAATTTAGTATCTTTAAAATTGATACCAATGCAACATTGTTTTAAATCTATTTGGTTAATTATAATAAACTTTAGCTTAAAGACTATTACTGATAGACCTTAGCTAGGACTTCCATTGATGATGTGGGTGCCATCAATTGTGCCATGCATGCTAAGCAACCCACATCATTACTCAAAGTTTTCCATAACACCATTCATTTCTACTCCCATTAACCATGCAATTAACTTTTTGTAGATGAGGTTCATAGATGCCATCAATTCATGCAACATTTTTGAAACAATTAACTTGCTAATTACAAAGAATTCACTACACACCAAAAGGTTAATCCCATGGGCTAACTTATATATTACACATAACACCTATATTTCAATTGGAATAACTTGTCAAACTTGGTGTCTTGTTTCAATAGTGCAAGTTGTAGTTAATTAGGTATGCAAAAAAGATAAGTCTTTGTCATTTAAAAATTTTCAACCCATTTGTCATCGTCATATTCAATGAGGAGATAAACTAGAAAACCATGTAATGCTTATCAGTTTAACTAAATGACTTAGATCTTGAGAAAAGAAAAAGAACGAACTAAATATATGACAATCATGCAAGACAAGTACAAAAAAAAAAACTTGTGTGATAGTTTCAACAATGGATGGGTTTGAATAAAATGAATTTGAATCCATAAAGAAACACCTTGAAGTGGGAAGGTTGAATTTAACATGGTCCACAACCACAATGTGGAATAAAAACATACAATTCATTGTAAAAAAACTATTTCTTATATGTGGTCCATGGTATTGAAACACAACAAGTAGAAACTTCTCTAATTTGTTTGAAGGATTTACTTGCACCACAAAGTCTCCAACTCCTTATAAATTGTGACAAAACTTGATTTGCATAAAAAGTGAGAAGTGATTTGAAAACATTGCAAATTAGGGTTTACAAAACGTGAACATTCATAGGAACATAATTTTATGCCTGGAAGAAACAAAAAATAGTCAATTTGAAAACATAAAAAAATTGCTACAACTTATCACATAATAAGAACCCAAACTGTTGATGATGAATTCTAAATCAAAAGAATGTGACCTGCTTTAATTGCAAAGTAACAAATGAACAAGATAAAACCAAAACAAAAAAAACCACCTTGCAAGATTATAAAACAAGGCAAATTGCATTAACACACAAAAAACAAACAAAAAGAAGATCCTTGTTGTGGGTAGTGTTGGTGCAGTTCAACAACAAAAACTAATGATGTGAATAAGGTGATTAAAAAAAGGAGCATAAAAGAGAGTTCACAATCCACATGTAAAAAAAAAGCTTGTTGCATTTCATGAAAAATGATGATGAAAGAATAAAAGACAAAACAATAATATAAAAAAGAACATGAAAACAACCAAGATTCAATATAGATGAAAGAAAAGAACTTTGAAAAAGGAACCAACGAACTCACACCTTACAAATAAAAATGAGAAAAAATAACAAAACATTAGTGATGGCCAAAGAAGAGGGCTCCTTTTGAGTGATTGTGGGGTAATTCCACAATAATAGGCAAAAACACAAACAAAGCAATTGAAAAATTATAAAACTTGCAAACCAAAACTTGTGAATGATTGAAGCATAGAAATTGAAACAAAACAAGTTTAAAATGAATGCATGAAAATAATGCACAAAGGTTGTTAAAACGATAAGTGATGATGTAAATGACCCATATGAAACAAATGGTAGGCAATGAAAGAAACAAGAGTTGAAATGTTTGAAAGAAATATTTGTTGACAAACGAGTAAGTGAACAACTTAAATACAAAACCCAAATCAGCAAGTGAAACAATTAAATAAAAGGAGCATAGAAAAGTAAGCTCACAAAGCCCGTGCAATGAAGAGGAAGCTATGCACCTCATGAGCAATGAGAGCAAAAAGAACAAAGTTGAAAATGAAAAAGAGCAAAAAAAAACCTTGAAAAATGACCACTATTCATTAACAAACATGATGATAATGTGAATCCATCATCACAAAGTTGTGTGTCTTCACACCTAACAATAACCTAACATTAATAAATGTGAAAAAAATTGAAAAAAAAAATGACATCCAAGTTAGTGCTAACTAACATCAGTGTGAGGATTCACACCTAGTGTTAGGTTAATGTTAGTTAACTTCAGACTAATCACACTTACATTATGTGTGAATTAGCTGTAGTGTTTCAGGCGCACTTGAAGATCACAATGTGTTCAATCCATTGTCAATGACTGGCTTCAATTTGTTGGCTGCCCTTCCAATCCACTTCTTGATTTCTTTATCTTTTCACAGGCATCTGATAAAATTGGAGATATTGATTTCGTACTCTACCGTTAGTGCTTCAAACTCTACTGTTAATGCGACATTCTGAATGAATTTTGCTACAAGCAATGATGTACTTGAAGCTTGTACTTCAGGTAGCCTTGATGTTTAAAATCTGACATTTAAAACCCCCAAAAATAAAGTTGAATGTTGACCATTGTAAAAGACCATACAAGAAGTCTTGTAACTTTGTCAGCTAAAATGCTGGAAAACTACACCCACACCCACCAGCTTTAGCTCACCTACTTCCTTTCTCCGCTTTACTCTTTTCTCTTTATGAATATGCATATTGGACTCTTCTGACTTGAATTTGTCCTTTAGTATAATTTGTCTCTTGGATGTGCAGATGCTCATAATTTTTCACATTCATCTTCACGTGATGCGAGTACAGTTGAGCTATGCTACCTCTACTAGATTGAGTGGATCCCCATTTCAGATGGAGCAAGAGGAGAGCTTTTGGCTGGGTGGGCCACATATTACAGAGATTACAAAACTGACACCAACTCCCTTAGATGCCTCTAGTAAAAAAAGGATAAAACCTAAGGCCCCCTAAAATACTTTTTGAATGATATTACAACTGCACTTAGAAACTGCAGAATTGGGTTTGGTTTGTTCAAGTGGTCTCCAGTAGTGAATTACAATGCTGGGAGAATGTTGGAATTATATGCAATGGGTCGGGGCAGTGCATTTCATAAGTGCCAGCAAATGAAGGATGTTCATATGTTTAATTCTTTGTGCTTGGGGCTTTACATGCCTATGATTACTTTCTTTTATGTTCTTTTATCTCTTATGATAATAACCCAAGCACCCCCACCTCATCATGAATCTCAAAACTTTTCTACTTTCCTGTCTGACCTCTAGACAAATTTGGCTAATTCCTCATGCATGTGGATGATCATCTGTCCACCTACTTGACAGCATTGAAGAAATTTAAAAAAAAACAAGTTTATGCTATATTCATAAGTAGGTAATTTGCAGTTTCTCTATCCACATATCAAGAGTCTGGGTTCTGCCAAGAAGATGTTTTTCCAAAGATTGTTTGTAGTTTCATCAATATCTGGCCATTTTTAGGAGCATGCAAGTACTGGAAGTAAATGAATAAGGAGCAATTTAGGTTTTCATACAGGATTTTATACCCCCATCAACTTTTGGAAAGTCTGGGTTAGGTGAGTGGGTAGGAGTGAACTGTGGGGTGTGATGGGGCCAGTTGCTATTTGTTCTTGGGGTCACCGCCCTTGATAACTAATGCTCTAATACATTTCTAGTTCTTGTTGGACTTTTTGATGTTGTGGGGGAACTAGTGGGGGAGACAGCTCTCCCTTTTTCTCAGTTTGAGGATAAGACCGTATATGTTGTTTAATAATGTGGATTCACTATTTTGTCGTGGTGTACTGAGGTTAGTTGAGCAGGCACCTACTACCAGGCACCCACTACCATGCCATGAAGAAGGAGAAAACAATATAATAACTGTTGATTCTGCCTAGCAAAGACAAAGCATGGATTAGGTGTTCCTATCCTTGAGCCCAGCTACAGGCTCTTGTAGGCTATATACCTAGTCAAGTCAAGGTGTTGGAATGTCAAAGATTATGTTACATGGCCTGATGCAGACTGCAATCAGGTGAGTGTACCTAATACCATACATAGTTTAGGTTTTGAGAATGTTTTCTACACAACTATTTAGAATTATTATACCTATCATTAATAATTCATACTCTCTGTCAAATATTTATTTCATTCACCAAAAACGTCTGGCAGCCCCATTTTAAATCTTTAAAAATACCAGTAAAAAATAAGTACACAAAGTGAACCCTTCTTTTATAATATAAAGTGATAATCTATACAGGATGTTAAAAACCCCTTACAATCTTTGCTAGTGTTATTGCATGGAATGATGTCGGCAAAAAAGTGGGTAAAGTTAAACTAAGACAATAAAGTTATCCGTGAAGTCACCCTCTCTTTCATACCCTATCCCCTCTTTCAGTGGTATATGCAAAGTAAGAAAATTCTATTAAATCTCACTATGAAATGCTGAAACTCAGCATTAAATGCGCAAGCTGGAGAGTTATGGTAGTTGTACAGGTAGGACTCGTGAAAATATATGTAGTAGCAGTGGAGGCGCCGCTCAGGAAAAGAGGGAGTGAAACTCAGTTTACCACCAAAACTGGTGGAAGAACCAGTTTGGGTCCCAATTATTTCATTCTGTAAAATTTCATTCTCAGTTACGCATTTGATGCCTTATTATGGCGAAACTGGCCGTTCTCGCCCCCTAATCGTCTGACTTTATACATAACTTTAAAGCTGACCAAACATATTTGGAACTAGGCTAATGGTCCTTCAGCGAGCTAGTCATGGGTTCAAAACTGTCTGCAAGGAGCAGGACATGTAGAACAGAGTTTTTGTTTTATTTGTAGCCAATGCAGAACACTCATGAAGTTACGATGTGTTGAATATCTTAGATTTGTCAATTTTGATTACTGATAACCGAGCTATTTTTTCTTTTCTTTTCTTTCATCTTCTTTCTGTTTTTTTTTCCAATTTTTTGGTTTCTAAATTTTGGCGAATTTTTTCAAAATTTTTGCAACTTCTTCCAGGGCCCATTAACATTCTATTATGGAGCAAACGGTTTTTTTGGGGGGCTTGGACTAAAAGTCTCAGCAGGAGTGATTTTTTTAATGGCAAGTTTTTTGCAAAAACTCAACACTAAAAGACTTGCCACGACTACCTACAACATGAAAGGGTGCTTAAGATTTTCCTACTTTCATATCTGGATATTGCCAAATTTGGCTAAGTATTCCCATGGATAATCACCACTTGAGCAACATCACAAAATTGAAAAAAAAAAACCTGTGCTCAGCAGACTCCATTTTTTTGTCTTTTGGCAGGGTTCTGAAACTGAATTTGGTCTGTCTGCAAATACCGGGGTGAATTTTTTCTAGTGTACCTGCAGGGCACTTTAAAACGCGTAATACAGGAGCAGGCATTTCAAGCAGCATAATGCCTGCCTTTGAGCGCATTACATTTTTTGAAAGGCTCAATGTTCATGTTTTAAAAAATATCCCCGTGACACCCTGCGGGTATCTGGTGGGTACTTGTCAAGTATCATACAGCAAAAATTAAAAAGGTAAAAGTGTGGCAGTTTTTACACTTTGTAAAGCCCTGGGAGGGGGGGGTGGCTTTTACTGGAATTGGGCCCGACATTCCAGTAAAACGCATCCAATATGGCGTTACAGTACACATAAAGCACCAGTAGAACCCTTTTTGTGTATCTGGAAAGCACATTATCACATAGAATCTGTCCTACACACATGGCAAGGTGTTTCCAAAAATGAAACACCTGTGGGGCCTGGCACTGCTCTTTTCAAGATGCCTTACCTCTCTTTATTTTTTCTATTTTCCCATGATATCCAGAGGGTATTATGGAAATAATATTCCGCTGGTGCTTTATGCAAGGTAACAGCCTCAGAGTGGGCAGGTATAGTGTCTTTCTTTTTATTTAAAGCAAAAGAATTTCGACAATATATTCCTTACTTTTTTTTGGGATCGCACCAAAAGGAAAAACTTACCTTGACACAGCAACCGGATACTAAGCAATTAGGCTGGTAATAGTCTTGGGATAAATATATGGACCTCCAAAGTAATGAACTTGAACTTGAGGGTCGGTGACATGTTTTGTGAAACGCCCCACACAGTGGGAAATTATGTTTTGTAATTTCTTGCTCTAAGAGCAAAACGCCCCACCATATTAGCCTATTACGCAAAGCATTGGTCCATTTTTTTCCTTTTTCCTTTGTGTTTTGGGGACGCTCCCTAGCCTCGAATTTTCCTGAGAACAGGATTTCTTTTTGGAAAAGACCTGCCAGTCAGGGGGGGCGGGGGGGCGGGGGCTTCTGGCTTCTGGAAGTTACTGTCCAGCCTGGAGAATAAGTTCCAGAGGCCAGAAGTTCTTTTAAAAAAAAATTTATATTGTTTTCATTTTAAAATTCTGTTTCTTCCAAAATGAACCCCTTTTTCACACATGCAAAGGTTCCATATAGACGGTCTTCCAGATTTTTGACCTCTGACAGCCTATCCTATCGGCCTTCGGGATTTCAAATTTGAAAGGCCTTCTATATGGAACCTTCTCCTATACATAAGCTAACTTGTTTAGTGTCCCTTTGGTTATGACTCCATCTTTTTTCTTTCTTTTTTTTCTACAGGAGGTTCTAAGTGAAGATGTTTGACATCTATATGTGCTCTCAGGATTAAAGAACGTTTAAGTGGCTTTTGATATCCTTTCTTGATGTTTCGCTCAAAGGTCTTTTTTTTGTTTTGTCACTTGCCCCCCTTCTAGGTTTTTGAAATCAACTCGGTGTTTTTTACTCCACTTTGATGAGAGTTTTTGAAAGACTTTGGGTTTCAAGCTCATTGAAGTGCCCCAAAGCCCTTCTAGTCATAGGTGGCTTTCCCTCTCTATAATGGGAGTGTAAGGTTGATTCTTTTAGAGGTCATTGTTTTAGCTGCTTATTTGGGGAATTGGGCTTTAGTAGTTTCTATCATAGCTTTTAGGTTTTTGTTTAATTCTTGCCCACTCTTGTTGAAGGTGATAAGTGCAAGCAATTCGGGGCCATTCCTTTTCCAAACACATTTTCAATTTGCGTGAGAGTTTTTTTCCTTAAGGGTTGCAACATGTGTCCCCCCTTTTGAGTAATTGGTTAAGAAAGTTGCAAATTGTCTTCAAGAAAGTATTTAAGAAAGATTGCACAACCTTTCCTTGACTAACATCCTTTTTTATTTACCTATTGATTGGCATCGAACACATTTGAGGTAATGTGTGGGGTTGGTTGGGTGCGAATGCTTGGTTATTAGCCTGCCCGGTTATTCTTTTCTTCCACTTGCCTTCAAATGTTTTTTTCCATTGCATTATGCACTAGGTTGGGTCTTTCCCATCCTTTAATCCTTGGGGTGTGACACTACATTTGTAACCAACCATTGGATCTTATGGTGATCCACCATTTTCGCTATGCACATGGTGAAGAGAGGATAGTTTCGCATGATGTTGTGCGAAATTTTTTCACAACCATTGCGAAAAATGTGGGATTTGATGTTTTGTAAAAGCAAACCCATGTCCTTTCACTCTCTGTCTCATAGTCTTCACATTGTTGAGTTGACATTGTGTTATTAGTCGATGGTGTCTGCATGTTGGTAGATGTTGTCATCACCGACCCCACTTTGTGGACTATTTATTTTCGTGGGGTTATTGCGATAATCATGGCTCAAGCAAAAGATGGTTTCTATCACGATTAGTTTTCGATTAACATGTTTTTCTTTCTTCTTGTAAAGGTTTTAAAATGTTTACACTAATAGGCAAATAAGTTTTTTCATTGATGTTGCAACATGGCATGGGAAATGAAGGACATTAGAGGCCTTTTTCTTTTAATATTGCGTGCATTTTATAGATAGAGGGTGTTAGTGGCATTATAACATGTTCATGCGATTTTTATTTGTAGTAGATGAGGGTTTTTCCTTCCCTTTCCTTATTTGATATGCTTCTTTCAACAAGAAGGGGTTCGAGAACTTGATGTTCCCCTTGTGGTTCACCTTCTTAGGTGGTTTTTTTGTCTTCTTGGACATGGGTCCTTCCATTTTGTTCCTTGTTTTCTCCTTTTAGGGGTTTTTTGGTTTATTTATGATTCATAGGGTTTCATCAAATTTTTGTTAGATTTGGGTCTAGTTTAAAAAATTGGATTTGACACATTTACATGGACCTAGACCCATTATAACAAATGTTCAAGTGAAGACTCTACTTTAAAACTTAAACCTTAACAATACATAGGATAAGCTAAGGTGAATAGACCAAACCCCAAAATTGTCCCATGAGTCTAACAACCTTTTAGATATAATGTAATTAGATTTGGCCTTTTTGGACTTTGCACCTACTTAAAATTTCACTTTGGCTTGAAGGTTTCTTTGTTACAAGTTTGGCCAAAGCATATCGGATAAAATTGTGGTATTTCTTCACATTAGGTCAAAAATGATGATCAACAATTTTAGTAATAGAATATCTATTCAAGCAATGAGGTGATGTAGTAATACTCAAGAGGCTTGATTATTTTCACCACCCTTTTATCCAATGTTTTTTTTGTCGAAATTTTGCCAAATGCCAAGTTTTGAAAGGGCCAAATGACATGGCTTTGTTAAAATAGATGGATCTAAACCATCCATTTTGCCATAATCCTAACCATTAAACCTATGGCTAGTCTTACATTCAATCATGTGAAGGGCGAGAATCGTCGAAAGGTTGACATCAACCCATCAAAAATGGCCTACAATTGATATTGGTTTCGTCAATGTTGACTTTCAACCACCTCATAACCACCTTGCTTATCGTCTATCTATGTTGATGAGTTAGGTTGTCAATTGTGCATAGTGTTGATTACTCTAACATTGTTGCTTCCCTTGCCCTCTTTTCATTATGGTTCACAAGAATTGTTTTGTTTTCTTGTTGGTTATTTGTCAATAGCATTATGACAAAAAACATTAGGAATGGTTAGCAGTAGATGGAAATTACAATGGGTTTATGAAGAATTGTTGTAATTGTGAACTCAACATTATTATATGAAAAACAATTGGTGACATGAATAACACAAGATTTGGTTGTTGCTAGCATCAAACTCCATGTTGTTGTAAACACACAAAGTTCAACTTCCAACCTTCTAAGATGCAAATAAATTTTCTTCTTCCTTTGAACCTTTAGTTGGTTATTTTCCTTTTTGTCCATTATTTGTGTGGGTTTTCATTGGAGATTTTCCTAAGCTTTACATTGTGGTTATCCATTTACAAAAAAATGTTGGAGGTTCTTTTTTTTTTTTTCATTTTTTGTGTTTTCGTT
>Ga0209611_10000804_pt1 | contig 49860 bp, 43 predicted proteins | sample S1TSphgellanicum_3_FD_187693 | JGI IMG/M metagenome (GOLD analysis project Ga0209611, IMG submission 187693) | Host-associated microbial communities from peat moss isolated from Minnesota, USA - S1T2_Fc - Sphagnum magellanicum MG (SPAdes) (version 2) | ecosystem: Host-associated > Plants > Peat... | reverse complement strand
TAGGATTTGAATTTTTTTTTTTAATGATTTTGAACATAATTATGGTTTTAATTCAAATCAGCAAGGGGATATGTGGTGATTTTTTGCACATTAAAGTGGTCATGTTAGGTCCAAAGTTAGGACATGAATATTGACAATAAAATCATATAATGGGTGGTTATTTTTGAGCAAGAAAGGTGAAGTCACATTTTAAGGCCAAATTGCACTAATCCAACTCAAGTTTGTATATCATGTTTGCATCAAGAATGGGTGCATGGATACAAAATGAATAATACATCTACATTCGACGTACCCTAGAAAGCTCATAGAGCCTTACAAAAACCCATTTCACACTACAATATGCAAAGGGGGTTCAGAATGGGTAGATGATTTCACATGCCTTTGAACACCATCTAGATTACAACTATTTTCTAAAGTTGAGGCAAAGTCCCAGAATTATTGACATTTGATCCTACACAAGTGTTCAATGAATAATTTGAAAACAATGCATCCAACAAGAGACCTTTGTAGTCATTAAAGACCAGAAACACATAATAGTAAATGCACATAGTCCTTTGATACATTTATTCCATTAATGTTTATTCACTATTGAAAGTGGAAAAAATTAGGGAGTTCCATGTTTGTAAAACTGAAGAGTATAGTTAATTTGCTGCAAATCCATCTATAGCTTTAAAACAATCAGCACCTAACCTTCATTTAACTATCAATGAGAAAGTTATATTTTGAAAGTCACAAAAACATTGACTTAGAATCAAACCCAAATTTGACACTGAAAACTATGCATGCATGAAACAGGATGTGGAGGTCATAAGCTTTTGCTCTCTCACTTCATATGTTGGATACAATTGGGACTAAAGAATTGTCAAGGTTGTTTGTAACATATTCAACTGAACAATTTCAATATGCATGTTTAAGTGTTACAATGACCACACAAAAAATTTGAATGAATCACCATGGATAATTGGTCATTAAGTTGCAAGCGAAATGCAATTGTTTGATGTACATTACATTTTAATCACAATGTAAGTAGCATGTAGCTCAAAAAAGTGACAAATGCATGTCATGAGTAATCTTGGATAGTGGATGTTAATGTTTACTAAGTTCACATAATCAATCATTACCACTAGAGGTGTTACATTCATTTCAATCACAAAGAAGATCAAAAGAGAAGTCTATTGTTGATACATTAGACATAGTTTTTCAAAGTAAAATTCATGGGGCACTTGAAACCAACCATCATTACATTTTTCTTCCCAAAGATAGAAAGCAAAGTTTTTTGTTACCTAATAGTAAAAAAATCTAGAACATTCCCCCATGAAATTGCATAAAGATTATTTTTAAAACTCTTTATCAACCATCACAATCAGCTAAAGCTTGGAGCTCACCACACAAAAAACAACAGTCATCATGCGGATGATCTTATGGGTCTTTCTCTTTGCAAATCATGCATTATATGTTTTTCAACACACATTGAAACATTCCAATTTCTTCTTAATTTTGCAAAATAGACTTTCTTGTTTATTGGAACAAGAAAAAGCTTTGAAAGTAGAGGAGTTTCTTGAATAATGTACCATAATGCACCTGCCATGAGCTCCCGAAAAGAATGAGAGAAGAAAATGGTAGATGGATCGAGATGCATGAGCATGCACTTAAGAACCTTCTGTTGTTTTGAGAGAGCACGTACAACAAGTGTCACAAATAAAAACTTTGAAAACACAAGAAGCATCCAATCCAAAAAGTAGAAATTTTGCAATGACATTGAGTTATGTTGATTTTCCCCCCCCTAACATGCAGTTGTGGAGAAGAATGCAAAGGAGATCAAGGATCACATAGACGAGCTTTATTGGGGGACAGGTAACAAGGTGGTTTTGTTGGGTCATTCCAAGGGAGGGGTAGATGCAGTAGCAGCCCGTTCCATGTTTTAGCTTGAGTTGAAAGACAAAGTGGTGGGACTTGTGTTGGTGCAAAGCCCCTATGGTGGAAGCCCCATTGCATCTGAAATATTGCATGAAGGTCAAATTACAAATGTTGAGACCCGGTTCATAATGGAGGTGCTAATCTACAAAATCATCAAGGTATAGTGGATATTTCCATCTTCATGGGGTTCGAATCTGGTTCTTTATCCTCTCTCCAATCTCAACATATTAAAAGTTTGGGACAAAAACAATTTTGTGTGGTAGCCTAGTATTGACAGCTCTCCCCTACAGCCATTTTGGCACATTGAAATAATGTGGAAGAACCATACACATTTGCTTGATTTAACCTTGTGGTTGCAGATCTTTGGATTGATGGTCGAATAATGAGTAGAAGAGAGCTAGAGACTTTGTGTGAATTTGATCCATAGTAGTTTGGTTCGAGATACATTTGCTTATCTCTAGCTCATTTGTTATGGCATAGTTGTGTAGTGAGATCATAATTCACTGGAAGATTTGACGAATGAGAAGCATCGAGAGTTTCTGGACATGTATTCATTACCCACAAATCTTCCTATTATCTCATTTCACACAGAGGCAAGTCGAACACCAAAGGCTATTTCCACAATGTCTCACATTGCCCATGCAGAACTTCCATGGTTGCCAAGAACAACTAGAGGGGAAGACTCTTCTCAAGGTACCCCAAAACTCCATGTAACAATCCTTTATATGTTGCCATGGTCATTTGTGCTCTGCACCCAAAACTCAAGTATGGGGAAATGAATGATGGGCTTGTGACATGGAAAGATGCTAAAGTTCCAAGTTTGATTGTTGTGAAACCTGACAGAAAATTGGATCATGTTTGGATGGTGTACTCACCATCAAGGAAGGGGCCCAATGAGCTTGATGTAGCCTAGATGTGTAACGCTCTTCTTACATTGCTTTTGAACCATGAGAGATGGAGGAGAGACAATATCATAGTAACCCTAGAAGTGGAAGTCAATTTGTAGGAGGCCAAGGTAATTTCAACCCAGGATGGGAATAACGTAGTAGCTGGTGAAGCTTCAAATCTGTAGATTTCTTCCCCAGAACATCTTACTACAGAAGCAACAACTAGTTTTCTAAAGGAAGGAAACAACTTAGCACCTTCCCCCAAAGATCTGGATGGGGAGAGCCATCGATCTCATGGTAACACTTTTTCTTCTGACACGCCACATTGTGAATCAGATATGATTATAAAGGAAATTGTATCTATTGTTGTAAATTCTCAGACCACTGCAATCTCCGATGGTCCTTCAATTAGCAGCACAACTGGAGAATCCGTCCAATTAACAACAGATGACGTGCCTTAGGTCTCGGTAGGGAGAGGTGGTTCAAAAAAATGCACATTTCCACCATAAACTAACTTTAGTGTACATAATGTTCAATCTTCAATGATCAAGGTTTCAACTTGGTATTTAGTGTCAAACACAAGATTCTTTCTTCCTATGAATGTAGCCCATTCACACAATTCATTTCATTTTATTGACGACCTACCGCATTCACAAGCAGATTGTGGGAGGTTGATAGGAAGCCCTCTTTGAGTAGTAGGAGGGACCTTGGGGCTATGTACAAAACGTAAAAACCATGAAAGAGTCTTTGTGATTTTCTTTTTATTTTCCTCTCATCGTCATTGCCCTCTGTTGTTATTGTGAGGAATAAAAAAGTATGTCACAATCAAGGATGTAGGAATTTGGGTTTCCTTTTAAGAGTAGCGCATGTGTTGTTGTTATGACCTATAGAGGGCATTTGTCTCTACGAGTCTTTTGTTTTGCAGATTTGGGAATACCTGGCATTCTGTTTCGGTGAGTTTTGTTTCACAAATTTTGGGAAGTTTTTGCATGGTTGTTTTTGCAAGCTTCGGAATAACACATTTTGGTTGTTTCTGCAAGTTTTTGGAACAACACAGATGTTGTAAAATTGTTGTGGATCACAAAATGATAAATTAAACATATGCTCATAATGATGAAACTTTTTAGCAAGTAGATCAAATTAATAAGTTTTAGGCTACATATTGAATAGTACTAAGGTTAGTTTGACAACAATTAAATTGTTTTTGAATTATTCTAAATTTCTTATGAATACCCAACAATTGAGCTCAAAGTTTTACATTTTTTTTTGGGGAACTTAGAAGTCATTATATACATTGATTTTTTTGGAATTTTCTAATTTGGCCTTTTGGAAATGGTGCCTAACATAATGTTAACTACTATTAGCTTATAGACGGGAGAGTTGGTTTGGGGTGGGAGTTTTGTAGTTGGTATGATCTAGGATTGAAGCTAAGGTTATAGAAAACATCCAAAGGTTTTGGAAGAACATCATACTTAATGTAAGTTGAGTATTAAAATAATTTTAAATTGGGTATTAATTTGAGTTTTTTTTAAATTCATCAATTATTTGACAATTGACTAATGAATTGGCCCAAGTATTATGATAAGTCACATGGTCATTTTACATCAACATGTGAATTATGTAGCTTGAAAACTATTGATTTTAATTTAGACATCTTAATTAGGTTTTGAAAACTTATTGAAAGGTTATTAAACCAAGCTCAAAAAATTTCAAAACATTTGATGGATTATATGCATCTATGCATTAATTGACTAATGCATCGCAAGTCAACTGTCATAAAAATGAAATAAACAAATAAATAATCACAAATGGTAAATGATAATTCAGTTCCACAAATATGGTTTGTCTAAATGGAAAACATGAAAAATATGGTTTTAAATTTTGATGGATTGATGGTTATGGCATTTGGACAACATGAACCTTGATTTGGCTCTTCTTGCAACTATCATGCACATCTTGTGGTTTGAACAAACCTAGAAGTAAAAAGGCAAAGGTGGTAAAACCTTGATGCTAGGCGTATGGAGGGTGGTGATTATAATTTAACCAAGGGTAAAACCAAGGCTATGGTCATTCATATGTTTCATTCATCTTATGAAAATTAAACATTCTAATCACTTCTCATTCCAAGTTAGGTTATTGAGTGGTGATTAAAAAAAATACAATTTGGATCAATAAAGCTTGTAATTACTTGTTTTCATTCTTCATAACTAATTTTTAGAATTTGTATTTGGAAATTAGAATGGACATGATGACAACCACCATGATGTTAATGCTACATTTTTTTAGTATCACATTTAGGTTTTATGACTTGAATTTACTTTAAGAAGGTGAAAATCATTTAAAAGAAGAATTTACCTTTTCAAAACACCATAAACTCTAAATATCATGGTTGTTAGATCTTTTCCCTTTCTTTTCCCTATTAAAAGTGGGGCTACACATACAAGCATCTTAGTGCTATCTTAGAGGTTTGATAATATTATAAACCTTTTGTCCACATTTGTTGAAGTATGTATTATATGTGGCATTAATTTGAGTTAGTGTTTGGAGTTAAGTCATAGTTAACATAAGTAACAAAAAGTTATGTGTAACACCAAATATTGTGAAAACATAGATTTCAACATGCATAGTATAAAAGTATGTAGTAATGTTGTCTAGTTGTTATTTTTCAAAAGAACTTCCAATGTCAATTCCAATCTTTAAATTTTTTTGTGAAAAACCCCCACTTCTAGTTCAAGGATATATATATATGTTTGTTAAAACCTATAGTCTAGTTGTGAACCTAGTTTTTCACATTTTTAAAACTCATAATTCTTGGTTCTTCACAAAAAAATCCCTAAACACACTATAGTTCCAAACTAAATTTAGTTTTACCTACACACATAGTCCAAAATCGATTTTTTAAAGTTACATGCATTCCATAACCACTAAAAAGTGACAACCTATATCAATTACATGGTTACACTAAAAGAAAAAGAAAAAACTTGCATATTTGAACCATGTTTCAATCCAGAAATAACATCCCCATTCCTAATGCCAATCCCCCATGCCACCCCCAAGTATAATTGGATCATTTCTTTTGCACTAACAACATTTCTAACCCTAACCAAAAAATATTTATTTGAAAATTTTATTTTTTAGTTTTTGAAACAATGAAAAATTGGACCTTCAATAAAAACCAGTTTAGGGTTTGGTTTTGGTTCTAAGTCCAATTTTGGGGTTTTTTTTTTTTTTTTTGAAATAAGAATTTGAACCAATTGTTTGAATACCTAGAAATTAGAAAATTGTTAATTTTCACACACCCAAGCATACAATCAAAACAACATTGGTACATAACCCCTCTAGAAGTGGGGTGTTATCTCAACAATTTACAATTTACATATAGGTGTTTCAATATGCACTTCACTTCACATGCCCTATGCTTTTGAACACAATGATTATATATTTTAAAATGTTATTCATGTTCATATTATGAATGTCAATAACAAATAATGGCATGTCAATCAAAGGACGTGATTTCCACATTTTATGGAACAATTCAATCAACAACACAATCAACCCCATTGTTAAAGCTAATTATTGATAATCTATCATAGAAATAGAATGGTAGAAAGCTTAAAAAGGAGCCATAAATCAAGTAAGAGTGATTAGAAAACATGAGATGACTACAACATGAACAACAAAATTGTTTCAAGACAAATGTTGAATATTAAAATAACAAGAGACAATTAGTAAATGTGACTAAAAAAATGAAATCAAACCTTAATTATAAGAAACAATCATTCAACAAGCATGAGAGAGATGAAGTTGTGCCAAATCGATATCATGGCTAAAATAATAGATTAAGAAATAATAGACGAAGGGTTACATCTTTTGGAAATATTATTATTTTCCTTTCATTTATGTAGTGTGAACATAACTTGTGTTGGTAGTAGTGATGGGGAAGCTTAAGGTATACATGGCATCATGCCATTATGTGTGAACAAAGTTGAAAACAAAAGTTAAATTTGAAAGGTAACATCAAAGTTAAGTATCAAAACATATCACCTTAAACTCTAACTTGGTGTGAAGTCATTTTTACATTTGCACCTTAATTCCAAATGTGACTTCACCATGATAAAAGCCACATAAAAGTTGGTGGAAAAAAAATGAGTAATCTCCACATTAGTAGGATTTAACAAAATGAATTTTTTGGCATATAACTTTAAGAACATGAATCATTTATTATATGATCTATCAAGATTATATGTACTTACAAGGAGAATTATAATATTTTATTATGTTTAAAATTACTATGTTTATAACAATATTGTTAAAGATATCATATGGAACTAGTGTTACATTAGTTTGCACATGGGGCCAGTGCAAACATTATTGTGGATAGGTTTAAAGTAAAAGCTTCAACAATTCATTAGCAAGTTGATATTGTTATAGATGTTTCAATTGGAAAAAATAAACTATAATTTGGAACCAACACATTCATACATCATGCATCACATTTCAATAATATCATGGATGGAAATTTGGATATTGGTGGCCTATAAGGTCCATTGTTTGTGTCACCATCCATAGGTCACATATAAACAATTGAACAATTATACAATAAGTTCATTAGGAAACTTACACAATTGCATCATTACATGAATGAATAACACCCATTCTTACACGTTGGATTGGTCACCCCATTATTCTTTTAATGTTAATATATTTGCAATGTCATAATAGGCAACAATGAAACAAATGTGTGTCATCTTGCCATTTCGTTTGAAATTTAAGAACTAGGCCATTAGTTAGCATAATTTTTTTTTATTAGTATGGAATAACAAGTTATGTAATGTATGTTTGAAACAGAATTGACATGACTAATTTGAGTAATTAATTGTTGGCACTTAAAAGTTTTTACTAACCATTCATTCAATTACTTGACCTAGTTGAACAATTTAATTAACTTTATTATGCAAGGATGGTTTTTAAATAACAAATATTTGATTGGTAAAGGTCAATTGTCATTGTCTTTTTTTGCTCATGTTTATGTTGTACAATTGAACATTTATGGTTGGAATGATTTGTATAACAATATTTTATTGGATTTGGGTTTTTTTTTAATTGTCAAATTTTCGAAAAATTGGTACAAATGCCATAATTTTGAACTACCCAATGTTGAAATATTTGGATACACCTAAGGGTTATAAACCATGGTCACTTACATGTTCTTCATCCATTTTTCTTCATTGTTGTAATTGTACATGCTCCACTTAATTGGTAATATGACCTCGAATTATGGGAAAATTTGGGATACTATTAGGAATGTTATTTTGTGAGTAATAATAATAACAACTCTCAACAAATTTTTTATCAAAATTAGACATGTGTCATCTTATGTTGATTCTTAGTTTGATTAATAGTTACAAGATGTTTTTGGAATTTTAATGGGATGGGGCTATTATAATAGAATTTGTCACATCACAACCCCTTAAAAAAATGTTGTTTCAGACATTTTAAACTATTTTAAATGGACAACAAACTTTTGTAGTTGTCTTGACCACATAAAATTTGTAGTTGTTTTGATTTTTAACAACATGTATCAAAGGATGATATCAATAAGGAGTTTGTAATTTTGAAACATCACATAGATCTTATGTTGTTTTTGTTAACAAATGCATTGTCCATAATCTCGAGACCAATTTAAAATGATTCACTTGTGTAGAAATAAGGAAGTAAATTCATCTTTGGAACACATTTCATTTGACACATCGTTCCAACTTGTATTAAGGGGAAAACCAAGACATGTAAGGGGTGTGTCAAATTTGAAGTGATTTTCAATCACAATGAGAAAATATGTGTTTTACAACTAGGTTTGCAACTAAATTTTAGTAGTAATTTTGAGAAGCAACAATATGAATGTCACCTCTTGCATACAAATCCAATAAGAAAGATTCAAGTCTTTGTGTTTAGAGCCCGAACTGAAATTTCAAGGTGATACATGATCTAAGGGCGATTAAAAAACTTATATTGCTTTTATTCAAGGATTGATATTTCAATTCTTGGTTCAGTTCAATTAACTATGTGTAGGGTAGTTAACAATTAAAATTTGCAACAATGTATAACCAAAGTTGTCAAGTTGCCAATTGACAAAAAAAATTAAAATTACAATTGAAATTAATAAAACTTTCCACCCAACCTTAGGGCCATAGTGCGAAAATCATGATCCACCCCCAAGTTCACGGTAATTCTTAATTAAAAAGAAATAAGAAAGCTTTCAAAATGAAAGGCTCATTATCAATGTACTTTAGAACACTAATGTCATATTAAAAAAAATGAAAGGAGGCAAATACAATGAAGCATAATGGTTCATGGAAAATATATAAATCAACCAAAAAAATTGAATGTAGTCAATACAAAAGTATTACTGCAAAATTTTCCCCTAGTTTGTTGCCCTTGGCCCCATTCATATTTTCTAAAAACAATTGGGTGATACCTGGGCACGTTTTACACTCATAACTTCTCATGTTACATGAATGTTCCAAAAGGCACATAACATGGCCTATATGACATGTTACATACCCCTAGTACCCATAACATGTTTCAAAACATGTATATGACATGGACCCAAGACATGTTTAGGTATCACAAGGTAAAAACAAGGGATGTGTCACACTTGGGCCTTGCCATTTACATTCAAAAGTATCTTAAGGCAAAAAGAAGAAGAATTATGGAAACTCAATTGCTTGTACTTGACATATTCCAGAATGGTTTTCATATGGCCTTTTCTGCCCATTTTTGGTCCTGTTACATGGTATAATGTACAGGTCTTCTTGGATCTTCATGATCTAACCATTGTTCAAATTCCACATGCCCATTCTGTGCAAAATCCAAATACCTATTTTGTACATTATGACTAGCTTGAAGTTGTAACAGAAAGAAACTCTAAAATTAGGGTTAGGGTTAGGGTTCGTTGATGGGACTGAAGAAGAGCGACAGACCGAGTGTGGAAGAAGACTCGAGATTGCGTTTGCGATGTGTGCAAGGACGGACTGACTGCAAGAGAATTGAGCAGAGATTTCAATGACGTGCATGTCATTTCTGGCTCGTCGTTCCTCCTTTCTGCTGCTTTCTGTATCGTCATCGTCATCATCATCATCTTCTTCTTCTTCTTCTGCTCCTGCTTCCCATAGTCTCTCCAGATGTTCCAACTTTCTGTATACGCGCCTTCCGACGACTCTCCCGCCTCTGTTGACAGCCATAGTAGCAATACCAATGGGTAGACGGCACCGGAGGGTGGAAGTCAGGGCTGATTCCGAAGTTGATTTCTTTCTAGACAACAATGGGCCGGCGGTGAAAGACGAGGAGCTGTTGACCAAGATGTGGCAAGCATTTGGAAGGTCGCAGGAAGCGGTGCCGTTGTTTGTGAAAAAAGTGATGGAGAATACCAAGAGTTTGGAACAGGAGTTGGGAGAGGAGCTCAAGTTTGGAGGTCCCCGGGGATCTCTTAAGGTACGTTGTAATGTCTTATTGATCGATTCATTTGTCTGCAATGCAGGTAGCTTTATTTTACAAAAAAGAAACAGATTATTGTTGATGGTAAACATGGGAACGCAAGGAGTTGTCTTTGTTCTTCAGGGACGGCCTGCTGTGGCAGAGAATCAGCGGCATCGGGCATTTTACCACACTCTATCGGATTCTGAGGCAAAACTGCAGTTCTTTGCTGCTCGCCAAGTTGCCTGTCGAATTCTTGGCAGCCATGGCTATCTTTGCCATGACGTGAGTTCTAGATTCTCATCTCTCAAGAATATACCTGAAAACTTCTGCTTGACGGTTTGTGATAATTCTATGCATTGAATTTTGTGGGAAACAAATGATGAGATGCATATTCTGATGTGATGAAAACCTTGTGTGGATGGGAAAGAATCTGTCAATTGGTTTAGTTCTAATGCTTACTTTCTCAATGTGCTGTACAGTGTTGGCTGCCACTTCAGGACTGTATGTGTGCAGCCTTACCTGCAGGCTCCTCCCTTTGGCAGGGCGTCCAACTCTGGGTTTACATGCACCCTAAAGTAAGAGACCAAAAGACTCACCTGGCACAGACTAATTGGTGCAATTTCTCGATAAACACATAGCAGGAGATTTGTTTGCATTGTTCACCTGGCTGCACACAAAACATATAACATACATGATGGAAAGGGTATGAGTGGTTAGTACTGCAATTGTTGAGGTTCTGGGTTTAAGGTGTACATTGCAGGAAATCTGTACATGTTGTTGGGCTCTTGTTCTCTTAAGAAAATTTCCTGGCCAATGTCCATGGCAGGATTTTCTTCGGAAAAATAACACGGGCAAGCTCTTGTGGCAAGCACTGGGAAATGGGGCTCGACTGTGTATCTGTGGCATTGAACAACATGAAGATGTGATGTGGGCTGCCTTCCAGGAGGCAGGTTTGGTGCTCCTCTTAAACTGTCATAGACTAGTTCTGTAGCTAGTCAAACAGGTCTGCCATAATTTGTGTGAATACATATTGATGCTCACCCTCTTACCCTGATGCAACAGTCAGTTATTTTAAGGGCCAATTTGCTCTTGTAGACCTGTATCAAGCTGCTCATTTGAAATACTGGGTTGGAAGGACAGAGGCTGAGAGTTGGGGTCATACGTTTTGTTCCAATTTTGAGGACAATCAGCCAGCATCTTTTGGTCATGTGATCTGATGCACATTCTTTATCCCTCTCTCTCAAAGTCACAAGCTATCCTCACCTTTTGATAACCTGTTTCCTGCTGTACCTCTGTTTTCCACTGTGGGTGTGGGATCTGTAGCTGCAAGGAGACAACAATTGATGGCTCTTTCATTTGTTATCCACAGGGAGGGATCTTGTCTGGTGTGTTTATCCTGTAAGTAATGGATTTGACTATGAGGTGAAATCAGTAACAATCCCTGAGGATTTTGCTGCATCAAACAAGGAGAAACAGAATGTAAGTTTTCGGACATGAATCTTGGAGATAGGTAGCATAAATTAGTAAATACTTTGTCAGGTCTTTCTGTAATGTTTAACACTTCCATGCAGAAGTTCTGATGCTGAATGTATCTTGATGTCTCCCAGGACTGTTGTACTCAGATATGTGTAGCTGTGCGTGTGACCAGAACAAACAAACAAACAAACATGTGCACACCATGTTAGATGTGAAGTGAGCTATCTTTTCCTTGGTGGGTACATGATAGGATAATCAAGCACATAAGCTACACTTCATTTTGATTGATGGAACCTGGAGCAACTCCAAAGCCATGGTCACCCGTCTCCAGGTTGGTCTCTTTCTATCTCCTGTTGTGTGGTATGCATACACTGGGCAGGATAGTGCAATTTAGAGCTGCCGCAACAGAGTTGTGTTCCAGTAGTGTTGCATCCAGGAATAGTAGCTGTTTCTACATGCACGATGTCAACAAACTTGGGCACACAGATGTAGAATGATGGTTAGAGACTTGTAATGGTAACAGCAATTGAACGTATATCTTGATGTAGGACCGAGCTGGCCTTCTGTGGAATGGGAGAGAGATACCATGTCTTGCACTTTCACCAGATGCTCTATCAGCAATGCATGGTTTGCGGTGAGCCCTGCTTTATCTTGGTATTGTCTTATATAGGTATCTTGCAGCTCATGTAAGAGGAATGAGTCCTGCGGTTGGTTAATGCAATGTATGCAATTGTCTGAGGTGTCATTTATGAATAAACACAGATGTGCTTTCCCCTCAGCAATGATATATTTCTTTTTTGGTTGGCAGGCCACAGCCTTCAATTGAAAGAACCTGCACAGCTGCTGCAGCTGCACAATTACTTCGGGAACTTCATGAATGCAATCCCCAAACGACTCATGGTCTGGACAAAACTGCAGATGCAATTGACAATTCGATAGAGTGTCTTTCTGATGCCTTAGTTGGCAGACGCCGGCGGGTAGGAAGACCTACTGTCCGTACCCGCAGACAGGAGCTACGGATACATTGACATGTGTTATAGCTTGATAATGAGGTTTTACTTCTCATTGTGATTACTACATGAATGAATCGCTATACATGAAGAGTAAATTTCATTCTTACTTTTGCCTTGATCAAGAAAAACTGTCTTGACATTCCTTTTGACATGAAAAGTTTTTTGGGTCACACAAGCTGTGTTAGCCCCATAATAAAACCTTGGTCTAGTAAGTGAGATTGGGTAAAGCAATGAGTTCTGGAATACCACCAAGAAATCCTGAGTATGCATGCTGACAGACTTACTGACTGCTGACGGAACTTTGTTATAGCAGTGTCCACTGGACACCCATAAATATTTGGAACCTTATAGGGATTTCGGTACCTTTTGGTGTACAAATAGTCAGAGAACAACATTGAATACTAAATGAAAGAAAAGGTATTTATGTTCAAGTCCTCAATTCCTTAAAAGTTTGTGTTTGGTCTGTTACAACTCTTGACATGTCCAGGCCCTGTCCACTAGAGTGTCCTGTAGCTACTGTGATGTTATGTTTGGCCTGCCAGAGAATGCATTTCATGCAAAAATGACACTTTTGGGGAATTTTGCACTTTGTATACACCAAGTTCTTCTGCATGGGGCATCCACCAAGTTATTTATTCTTGTACTCACCAAGTTCTGCACTTGACATCCACCAAGTTCTGCACTTGGCATCCACCAAGTTATGCTCATTGTTGTATTCACAAGTTGTGTACTTCACATTCACAAAGCTCTGAGCTTGGCATCCACCAAGTCTTAACATTGGCAAGCAACTCCCTCTAGAGCCATCTCAAGCTGCACCATGGCACTACTAAAAGAACTGCTTCAAGGCTCGCAGGCTTTCTTCCAGAGAGATGACAACCCAGTTCTCTGAAGCTTGGAAGAAACCAGCAACCCTAAAGAGTCAACACATCGAACAAAGCAAGCAGCGGTAGAGGGCACACACACGAGGGGCGCCACCGACCGACCTTACACATGGCTGCTGCATGGAGGCGAGCGTTTTCGCTGCATCGCCTCTTTTTCACACAGCAATCTGTTGTTGTGGTAAGTTCTAGTGTTGTGACGAAGTTCTCTCATGAGATCGCAAGCTGTAGGAGGACTTTGTATCGAGCTAGCTTCTTCCAAGAGTGTATGGGAAGCACAGAGAGAGAGAGAGAGAGAGTGGTGAGCGTAGCTATGCAAGAGAGCAAGTATCTAGTGATCCAGGCTCGGTGTCTGATGGGTTGTCTTGAGTAGAATCTTGAATGGCAGCAGGTTTCTTCTCGGGGATATTCTCGCTCTATATGTGTGTCTCCGTTTGATGCAGGCCAACCGACTCATGAATCGCACCCTGAGGTACTTCCTCTTTTTCCTTTGTGGTGTTGTTGCATGCGTGTTTGTGTGAAATTTTTCTTTGAAAACTGTTGTTGTGAAGGTCGCGAGGCCGTTCTCTGGATCACGTTATATAAATTGCCTAATGATCGATGGTCCGGTTTGGCTGCGGGGGGCGAGGGATGGCTGCAGCTGCTCTCAGCTCAGGAGATTTTCCCGGGGATTTCTGTTTCAGATTTTGCACAAAGGAGGAAGGCCTTGAAGTCCTACCTGCCCACAGAGAGCATGGTCATTCTAGGATCAGCTACTGTGAAGCAGATGACAGAAGTGGTACCATACCCATTCCGACAAGATGCTGACTACCTGTATTTCACCGGTTGTGAGCAACCTGAGGGCCTTGCTGTGCTTGATGATCAGGCTGAATTGTGCATGTTCATGCCTGAACATGATACCGAGGTACTGCAAACCATGTGGGGATGGTGAGTGAAAATTTCATGTTTCATGTTTGGCAAGTTGGAGTTAGTATATCAATCAACCGACTTCAGGGAATATCAATATCAATGCTCAGCACATCTCTTGTGAAATGAGCTCTTAGGCATAGAACATACAATCAAACTGCAGAAAAGGTTACGTGGTGGTTCCCTGTTGAACTTGTTTCAGACTCTTTTGGAATTTAAGGTTGCAGAGATATGGGATCTGGATATTCCAATGTCATTCATTCTTTCCCCCACTAACTTTATGCAGTCATGCTCAACAAGTGTTAGATGCTAGCTTCAATAAAAAGAAACCTGGTTTTTGCAGACGGAGGCATGGGCTGGTCATGCAGCAGGCACAGAGGAGGCTATCAGGGTTTTTGGAGCGGATTGCAGTTATCCATTGCAACTTCTTTCAGAGGTATCTTCTGTGCTCTTGCTTGTTGACTCATTGTTTGAATTGATCATCAAGCCCTGTGAAAATCCACATATTTCTGCACATTTGCATTCAGCAAGAGAGTACAGGAGTTGAGTGTGTTGCTAATAGATAATTTTGACATGGTGCAGATTTTACCACAATTTATAGCACGAGCAAAATCAATATATTGTGACCTTGGGTTCCTTAATCCAATTGTGGGAGAACTACCACAGTTTCAGGAGGCCATTCGGCAGGGTAAAGTGCGGAGTCTTAACAAGTATTCCCAGTTAGTGCGCTGGATTAAATCATCTGCAGAACTTGAGCTTATGCGTCAGGCTGCAGCCATTACTAGCAAGGTTTGCTTAGGGTGTCACCCATCCTGTGTTTCTTTTTGCTCATACTGGCCATTGGTTTTGAGAAGCTCAAAATATTGTGGATGTGGACTAGGATTGATTGTTTAGACCTGGAAAGTTGTATTCCTTGCCTTCCATGACTCAATTATGCACGCTTGTTTCTCATGTCCAAGCAGTGGCATGCACAGTCCCCTTTGCAAATATGAGAATATGTCTTCTAGCACAGGTTTTCCTGTCCTATTGCTGAGGGGATAGAGAGCCTGAAAAATTCAGTGGTGTGCAAACTGCCTGAAGAGGTGTGCTATGATGTGCTTGAGCAGGCTATGTTGCAGAGCATGAAGGTCTCTAGAGTGTACCGTCATGAACATTTGCTAGCAGCCACAGTGGAGTATGAGTGCAAGATAAGAGGAGCGCAGCGCATGGCGTAAGGATGACTGTCTCCCTTCTCTTGCGATTTGTAAATGTTTATGTGTGGACTTGAAGTTCCTAATACCTGCTAGACATTTTCAAGAGGTGGATAATGCCATCAGAAGCTTTTGTGAGGAACAAGGTTCCTCTTTTGCAAAAGGATAACATCAGTGAAATAAAATATGGCATGCATTGAGTTCAGACTAGCAGAGGGGTAATGGAATGCCTGATATATTGACAGCCTATTGAGTAGTTTTATCTTAGATGGGTCAGTGGATCACTAAGAAGCAAGACAGACTTTCTGAGTAGACTTATCTAGTCATGGAGGCAGCTGGTAAGGGAGAAAGTTTTTAATTGTGAACCAACCCATAGTCACTAGAGAACGGTTGGGGCAACTAAGTGAGATGTGACCAAGCCTGCGATGAAGAGATCTTTGTAGTTTTCTGATCGGTTTTTCTGACAATTTGGTGTCTGTATATTTTCTATCAACAGGTTCCCATCGGTTGTAGGTGGGGGAACAAATGGACGCATTGTTCACTATTGTCGTAATGATAAGCCAGTACTTCCAATTTCCATCAAACAGTGTTGAGCTTGTCTTGCAATTTACTTAGTTTTGTACCACACCTTAGCACTTGGTGTATCTGTGCATGGAGTGGTCATGTGATGAGTCATTTGCATTGAAAGGAGGGCCCTGTGTTCGTGAGGACATTGCAAGCTGGTTCTGGAAATGTGCATACAACACTAAATTTTGACTACTGTTTGGTTTGAGTATCCAGTCAATCCTTAAATTTTTTCAGAGAGGTGGGTGGGTGCATTCTATGTATGGTGCTGATAGATGGTGTTGACTAGCATGGTTATGTTTCTGTGATTTTTTGTTTCTCTCATGAATGTTTGATGTTGTTTTATGTATCCCAGCACCCTAATAAGAGTTATGTGAGAATTACTCTGATGCCTGCACATCAACTTTGACCTTCCTGTTTCTGCTGGTCTAAGTTTGCCTGTTACGGGTGTTGGGTTGCAATAAGCAGATTGATGACAAATCTCTGGTGCTCATGGATGTGGGATGTGAGTTTCACGGGTATGTCAGTGACATGACTCGTACCTGGCCACCTTGTGGCACCTTCTCCCCTACACAGGTTTTTTTCATCTCCCTACCACCCCGGACTTTGCAGTTCTATATGTGGATTGTTGAGCATATCAATAAGGAGTATCATGCAGCTACTTAGGGTTTAAAGAGAAGATTGTAGCTGTTATCTTCAGGAATGCTTTTCTAATTGTGCTCTAAATGCTCCTAGAATGTGACATCAGTCTGGATTTGAATTGTTACCTCAGTTCTAAGTTGTTTCTGAAGGTCTTTGCACTCTAGATCAAGTAAAACAAAAGCCTCACTGCATACTTACAGACAGTCAGCTCATTAATCAACTTGTTTAGGTACACTGTCACTTGCAGGATCAGCAGGTGCTGTCAAACATCAGTATGGTGGATCAGGCTACCATTTACTTTATCTAACCCAATGTGGAGGTGCTTTTTTTATGTAAATTTTTGTATACTATTAAAGAGAACTTTGAACATGTATTCCTCCTGTTGTTCTTGAACATGGACTGCTGATGCCATCTGTGGCGTGTTTTGTATCTGGGCGTTGGGTTCAGAGAGAAGTATATGAAGTTGTGCTAGATGTTATGAAGGAGTGTTTCAAGATGTGCAAGCCTGGTGTTACCCTATCCCAAATTCACCAGCATTCTGTAAGATAGTTATAACTATCTCTATTTGCTTTCTCTGCAGTGGTGCCCATATGAGGCAGATCTCACACAGGCATCATCTCACATTGTCAGATGTTAATGGCACTCTTCTGGAAGTGTTCATATCTTCAGCTTCCTATGTGTCTGAACAAGGAGGAGAGTTGTCAAATTGTTTGGATGGTTTCATATGTGTGAATACATTGGTCTTTCACGAGGGGATTATTGAGGTTTTTCCCATATTTCACTGCTGCAAGGTATAGGTTTGTAGCCTAATCTGTAATTTGGAGCAATAAGTGGAAGCAATTGATGTGGGCATTTTCAGGTTATGTTGCTCTGGCAAGGCCTTGTGCAACTGGGACTTGCACAGGGCAATTTTGATATACTTCAATTCTATGAATTTAACCGTACTCAAGTTGGTGAGTCTCTGTTGAGGCTCTCTCAGTGTTTGTCTTGCTCTGACACCTGGCTTCAAAGTGCTTGTGGTTTTACCCCATTGCATCCATTACTGTTTCTTTTCTGCCCTTTCACAACTTTCATCCTTGGTCTCCATCTCTTGCTTCTGAAAATTAAGGGTTTGGTCTGTGGCCACCAGGCTAGAGCATGCAATGGGTCTTGGCCACACTTTCCTATAGCCTGGACAAGAGCATTACATATGTGCACATTGCACAAGAGGTTTGAGTTTCAGTACAATGTGATTCTGGTGGCAGGACATTACTTGGGTATGGATGTGCATGATTGTTCTACTGTCAGCCTGGATCGGCCTCTCAAGCCTGGTGTGGTAAGAAATCCTGTGCAAGGAGTCTTGTAGACCCACCTCTTCTGATTCTTTGTTTTCTCCTGTCAAACACTCACAATGAAATTGTGAGTTTTGGTAGAATGAAAAGTGTTTACTTTTGCATGAATTTCTGGAAGCAAATTATTCAGACATTGCCATTCCATAAGTACATTCACAATTGGTATCAGACTTCAACCTTTTTTGCGAACAGGTGATCACCATTGAACCAGGCTTGTACATTCCTGTCAAACCAGGCATTCCTAAAAGGTGTGGTTCCAATGATGGCCTTTTCTGAATAGCCTTACTGAGAAGAGTCTTCCATGTTTGTTTTCACCTAGGCTTGAAATTTGTGAGGACCAGACATGACATGGACTTTGCCTTGATCACTGCATGTTTGTGCAACTTGTTTGAGCAACTAGATACATATCAGTACTGTGAAGGGGTGCTGCTGTAAATGCAGGTTCCAGGGTATGGGGATTAGGATTGAGGACGAGGTTTTGATCACAAGATCAGGACACAAGGTAAGTTCTTTTCCATGCAACACCCATCACATACAATCATCACAGTAGGTCCTTGCACCACTTTCTGCTGAAAGCCTGGGTATGTCTGATGTAACTCTACTATTCAGAATCTTGGTTGCCTGGGGGACAACCATGAGACATTTAGAGAGTACAAGGAGTTTATGTGAACAATAGTTGAAAGTGATTTGAGTATGATGGTTGCTTGGAATCAAACTTAAAAGAATTGCAATGATGGTTGTTGCATGGGGCAGGTGCTAACAGCTTCAGTGCCTAAAGAGATTGCAGAGATTGAGGCATTGTTAGGACAAAGCAAGTCAAATGATTCAACTCCTGTAAGAACATTTGTCTGTGAAAAACCAACTGAGTCATGAATTGCAAGTTAAGAGGATAAAAGTGCTCTCTTAGCCTAAAAGTAAAATGTTACTCCCTTTTATCTCTTTAGGACTGTTCCGAGTGTCAAATTTGTGTCCGAAGTCCTCCATTTTTCTTCACCAACATAATCAGTGAATGTGCTTGCCACCACATTCATGTCGGAGGTGTGTGGAAACTTCATTGTGTTGTCTTCAAAGTGTTGTAGTAATGAACTTCTCCACAATCTGATAGATATGTTAAACTTCACCAAGATTAGGTCACAAAATCTATTTGAAGTTGACATGAAGTTCATTCAAGAACAAAAGAGCTAGAAGATTCTTTAATAGCTGCTTTTAGCATGAGCATTCGCAGTACCTATGTGACAAAGTCCAACACCAGCTGCACATGCTGTGTTCCTGGGAGATCTTTTGGGAGCCAATACACCCAATTGCACAGATATAACACCAACTGAAGAGCGATACCTCCACTGTTTTGGGGGTTTTGTCGATGCTGTTGTTTTGGTGACAACACTAGAAGTTGGGATTTGAGATCTGTTTGCGACTTGCAGAAAATGTGTGATTGAAAACATTTGTGTTGATTTCTTTCAGAATGTTATTATCCCTTCTTTGTCATAAAAACCTGGGTGTATTTTTTAGTGTGGTTGCAGGGTGTGGTAGAAGGTGTAATATGTGCTCTGAGGCATTTTGAAAAATGAAAATGCCTGCAGAGACAGGCATTTCGTTGTTTGAAAGGCCTATCATTCTACTTGCTGGGTATCACAGGAATTAAAAAAAAAGAACAGCACAGTGGTTTTTATGCCATGTAGAGGAGCCCTTGGGGGTTGGGCTTTATGGAAATTGGGCCTGTGCTTTTACCCTACAAATATTAACCAAAAAAAATGCAGCTCATATTCTACAGTGATGTGAGTATCAAACTCACTGAAGCAAAGGTGCACACAAGGAACCTGCCAAAAAACCACGGTACAAACCTTTGCAACAGATCTGTAGATTCAAATCAGCAAGCTGTACATGCTACTGTTTTGCGTTTCCAAAACCAGAAAGAAACCTTGTATGGTTGGTCGTGGTGGTGGTGTCCATCTGATCTTTTTCTCAAAAAAAAGAAAAAGTTTATACGAGAAACCACTTGGAGACGCCGGGTATCGATCCCGGTACCTCTCGCATGCAAAGCGAGCGCTCTTCTATTTGAGCTACACCCCCACTGACAGTTAGGGACTCGATACCGGCTACGACTTCCAAATTTTAATTAGTCATTATTCCTCCCACAGTTGACTATTTCCATCACTTTAAAGAAGGATTTTCCATCCAGCCAAAAAAAACTGTCATCGAGCTAAACTAAATAATACCCATTGAGCAACAGATGAAATGGATGAATATCTAATAGTTGTTCTCTAAAGGTGTCATGTACATGCATAGGTACCAAGTACTGGTTTTTGTGGCGAGTTTGCAACTATTGGTGTTAGTAGAACCGCTACAATGAATTACAATCATAGAGGTATTGTGACAAATGGTAATAATATTTAACAAATCTGACTAAAATATCTTGAATTAATTGCTAAAATATGAACATTTTTGCGACCCAAAAATAAAGAATAAAGATAAAAATAAAAAATACTTGTGCTAAATTAACTGGGAAATTGATGCCTACTTTCCTCCTCACTTGGGCTCCACACACATTATCACTGATGATCAATTTTTTTTTAAAAAGAAAAAGTTCTTATATGTTTTTAAAAATAATTCTTTATTATTTTATGTCAATGTCAAATTTAATTTGAATTAATATAAATATCATGGACATGAAAATGCATATGTTAATTTTTAAATTTATTTTTCCATATTCATGTTGATAATATGAAAAAAAAGTGAAATAATTATAAAAATAAAAAATAATTATTAAGAAAGAAGTGAGATAGTTAGGCTTGGAAATTAGGCAGTTGTGTTAAAAGTTTTACAGAAGGACATCGGTTAACTAACTGCAGCAGTTAACTAGACCCAAATCTTTTAGGTTACTACAGATGCCACGTTGCCTGGGTCTGTAGCTTTACTTTCTTTCTACGGCAATTTCCGTGTTTCTCGTCGCTTCCAGAAGCTTTCTTCGCTGTGAAGAGTGACGAGAGCGAGAGAGACATACAGTGAGAGGTGACTTCTGGAGATGTGTTCTGCGATTTGGTGTCAGAGTTTTTAGTTTAAGAGCGGCATTTCAGTCCGATTCGGTTGGTTTTTTTTTTTTTCGCCGTTGCAGTTCACGGATTACAAGTCTCGGAAAGCGTAGAAGTAAGGTGAGCATTTTCCATCGTCTCGTTAGGGTTGAAAGCTTTATATCCTCATCATCCAAAGTCGGGAGACTTGACGGTGCACATCTTCGGTGGCGAGACAGACGACAGAGTCATGGCGGAGCATTTGGCCTCCATCTTTGGCACTGAAAAAGATCGGGTGAACTGTCCTTTCTATTTCAAGATTGGGGCGTGCAGACATGGTGATCGATGCTCTCGGATGCATAACAGACCTACTATCAGTCCCACTTTATTGTTCTCCAACATGTACCAGAGGCCTGATATGGCTATATCTGGAACGGACCCTCATGCGCAGAACATGGACCCTCGAAGATTGCAAGAGCACTTTGAGGTGATCTTTTCTCCTTTACAACCTTTTTTTGTTTTTTAATCTCAGTTATTTTGTAATCCTGATTTTGATATCCTCCATTCCTTTCCAATTTTTCATCACTGTTTTCAGGTCTGAAGAGAGCTTTCGAAAATTATATGTTCGCAGTGTTTAGCCTATTCACTGTCTTTCGAACCTTACAAGTTTGAGCAGTACCTATGTGATTTCAACCTTTTATTGTATGACTGATTGTCAGAATAGCCTTGTGACATGTATAGGTTATGTATAGGTTATCACAGCCACCTGCTTTTGTGCATCACATGAAATCCAAGAAACTATTTTTTGACTCTTTTACTGAGGTGGTTGGCCTTTTGGTTTTGCAGGATTTTTATGAGGATTTGTTTGAAGAACTCAGCAAGTATGGAGAACTTGAAAGCCTCAATGTGTGTGACAATCTGGCTGACCACATGGTATTTGAAAACCTATTCCCCATTGCTAAAGTGCTGAACTGTAGTGCAAGATGGCATTTTTTCATAGTTAAAGACTCAATGTCAAATGCTTTGGATCCTGAATATGTGTAAACGTTGTTTGTGTTGAGTACCATTCCACTGCTGCTGTTGAATATCATGCTAAGTGCAACTTAGGCACTGCAACTTGTACATCAGGTCTCACTGGCAATAGTACCTTATTTCTGGATATTATCTCTGCTGCCAGCTCTTTTCTTAAGTGAGAATTCTAGCTGGAAATAGTACCTTATTTCTAGATATGATTTCTGTTGCCAGCTCTTTTCTTAAGAGAGAATTCTCACTGGCAATAATACCTTATTTCTGGATATGATCTCTTTTGCCAGCTCTTTTCTTAAGCGAGAATTCTTACTTTCTGTATGGTTATGTTGTTCAGGTTGGAAATGTGTATGTTCTTTTCAAAGAGGAAGAGCAGGCTGCAACAGCTTTGCGAGCCTTAACAGGCCGCTTCTATGCAGGTTTGTAACCTTACAAGTTTAGGGTAGGATGTACAACTAATCTAGGTATTCTTTTAAGGGTTGGCCTGCCACAACCTTCTGCAATCTGTTTTATGTTTTTGCTAGGACTATTGTTTGCTTTGGGTTGCTTCTGTGGCCATTTTCTAGAGCACTCTTTTCTTTTTCATTACAATCAGTAGTTTCTGCATTGGAATTGGATTTGTTTTCAACACTTTTCACTCAGATATGTATATTTGTTAAATTGTCATTTGATGTGCTGGACATAGGGGCTCACAGATTTTTTCCTTGTATAACAGGAAGACCAATATTTGTGGACTTCTCACCTGTAACTGACTTCCGAGAGGCTACCTGTCGTCAGTATGAGGAAAATGTATGCAATCGTGGTGGCTACTGTAACTTCATGCATTTGAAGAAGATCAGTAGGTCAGTTTCTTAGACCCATTATAAATCTTTGTGTCATGCTTTCTGTCAAATTTATAATTAAGGTTGCAATTGAAATGTTGGCTGCAACATAGTGCACTTCAGTATACTGAATATTGTGATGTTCTGCTGAAAGGGGATATAATTTGCTTTGTATGGGATTTGCACTAGTTATGACACAGTGAGAAATACCTTTACAGTTCAAGCCTTATCAGCATAGATTGTGTAGCATATATTTTGTTATGGTCTTATGGGGCTTCATCTTCACTGGTATGGACCCTTATGAAGTTTCAGAAGGCATTTGTCCAGGATTGTGTATCGCCACAGCATTGTGTCCTAAATGCAGACAAGATAAAGTCTCAGGGCCTCCCCAGATAACTTGGGGAAACATTTATGATTCCAGCTTGTGTGGCCCAATTCTGGACTATGGTGGTATGTGCATTGATTTGTTATGAGGAGATTCATCTGAATTATTGGTTTCCACAGGGATCTCCGAAAGAAGTTGTTTGGAACCTCCAAGCGGCGTAGTCGGAGCCACAGCCCTAGTCGGAGTCGAAGCAGGAGCAGAAGTATAAGCCCACGTTACCGTGATTTGGATTACCACCACCGGGGTCATGAATACCGATATCGTGATGGATGGAGATACAATGGGAGGCATGATGAATATGATAGGGGGAGTTCTGGTCGCCATCAACGTAGATATAGCAGAAGCAGAAGTCCTACTGTGAGACGCAAAGAATCTTCACGCAGGGAGGACAGTGTTGAAAGAAGAGCAAAAATAGAACAATGGAACAGTGAGCGAGAAAACCAAGAGGCAAAGGCAGCTGGAAAGCCAACTGGAGATCAAGATAATGTGTATGAAGAGAATCATGGGCATTGAGGCATTGAGGCTCTTGAGTGGTTTGTTCCCTTCCTACATAATGATGTTCCTCCCACATCTCCTCTTGTCCATGGACAATTTCTTCTAGGTTGGTCTCATTTTTGCAGTTAGCCCTCACAGATCACTGTATTCTGTGCAGGTGATTTGCAGGAAGAAGATGCTGTGTTTTCTACAATGGAGTTGGGTAATTGCTATAGATGTTAGATTTGCAGGGTCAAAGTATTCTTTCAGCAGTGACTGGGTTAATGATGTTAACAATATTTTGCAGGGTTTTCTTGGGTGCTAAATACATACTTCAGTTAGAGATTCTTGCAGGATATTTAAGTTCAGATAGTCAAGCAGGTTGGACAGCCGTAAGGGTCAAAAGGAGTTCTAAGGATTGGGATAAAGGCATATGGTGGGTTGGGGCTTACAATCTTGCAGGAGGTGGGTGCAGGATTCAGGTGTTAAGATTGGCCTGAGCTACATCCATGGAGGTGTAATAAGCTAATGCATGGTTTGTGTACAGGTGAACGGGGGAGGAAAGTGGATAATCTCTGTCCAATGCAGCCAAACTTGTCAGCCTTTTTCCCTTCCTCCCTATGTGTGTGGAGATTGCAGGCACGATAACTTCTGCTGCAGGTGGAGGAGAAAAGCACAAACTTGTTGCAACATGGATGGCTACTCTGCTGTGTGCAGCATTCCTCAATGTCATGTGTCTAGGTGCAAGAAGAGAATGTAACCCATTGGTATACTTTGATCCTGCGCAGGTTTGCAGGTTTTCCAGAGCTGTTTTTGCTTTGATCCTTTTTGTCTTGCGCAGGGTGCAGGTGTTCTGAATGACTTTTTTAGGTACAAGTCCCTCTTTTCTGCTTCACTTTTGCTATGTGAGTGGTGGTATATGCAGGTACACTGCAGCCTTTCTTTGTAGCCTGGGTCTGTAGGAAGGACAGTGGAAAATCCCATGACAGATTATGAGGAGTTGATGGTGTTTTTACTTTCAGCAATTTGCTGATCGAGTGAAACATAACTTCCTCTTGTTACTAGTGTTGTTGATGAGTAGTGTTTTGCCTTGGGCAAAGGATTTGTGGAAATTTCTCTGATGATGTGTTTGTGACATTCAGTCAGTTGCAAGTTGATCCTTGTAATGCAAAGGTTAGTGAGCAGCTTCACTAACATATGTGCAGATGTCATTTGTGAATCACTCATTGAGTTCAGTTAAATAGGTGTATAGCTTGCAAATATAACAACCCATTCCAACTCTCTCACAGCTTGCCTGCAGTTCTGTGCTATCGATGAATTTCATGTGTATTTATTAACCCTAAAGTGCTCAGGACAGGGTTTTACAAGATTCTTTGAATGAGCTGGAGTGAAAACCCCATGTTTACTGCTGATGTTTTTTCCTGTTTTCCAATGGTGACACTGAGAGCAACATCTAGCAAATTTTGGGCACTCTAGTGCTGAAGTTTGAATTTTTTCAGTGAGATGTTTAGGCTTACCTTCTACTAATATTTAGTTATCTTACACATCAAAAGAAAATCAAAACTTGATTTGAGTTTAGGTTTTGATACCAATCAAAGTGTCAAGACTTTGTTTATTATGTGAATGTTATACACAAATTGAAACACCAAAATGCAACACAAAACAAAAATGTAGGGAAAAATCTTTCCAAATGTGGTCACTGTAGGTGAAAGCACCTACTCTGGCAGAGTTTCACTTTAAATTAGAGGGACTTACTACACTGGAGGCCCCAGAACCTACCAGATAGGTGTCTTGCAGTTTTGAAGGTACCTCAAATTTGAAAAGTTCTTTTTGTAGGGTAAAGAATAGCTTTGACTCTCTTGGCACATCCTTAAGCTAGTTAAATATACATAAATATTGAACCAACATGGGAAAAATTAGGCAAAGAAGAAGATATAAGAGAAATAATGAACAAGCCTGTGACAAAGGGCCAAGTGCAGGCTACATTTTGGCCCCTGCATCAAATCACAGAGTAAAATTTAAGTTGTTTTCTTTTATTTTCTTCAAGATTTCCTTCAACAAAAGAAGTGATATTGAATGATCAGTGCAATTTTCTAAACTGGTTAAAACATGGTCTGGGAAATGAGCTTGGAGGTGGATCTACATGGTGACACAGATCCAAAGGGTGGAGGAATTGGGAGGTCAATCTCATTGCTACCAGCTAACTTAAGATGAAGAATGATTGCAATCCATTGTGGAAAGAGAACGGAACTTAAAGGGCCCTTTAAAGTTTTCAGTCTTAAGCAAAACTTAGGGTCAATAATTCTTGCTTGGTTTGAAAAATCTTTAGTTTCCTAAACATTGCTTAAAAGAGCATTTGCAGTGTGGACCTTCCCCTTGCCATTTCTGCTACAAGCAATTTTCATCAGGGAATAGGGTTTTTAAGTAACCAAACCGAAGCAATGCAAAGCATTTGGAATTGGAAGTATGTATAGGGTAAGGTCTGAGGACTGGGGCAATCTCAAATTGAGAAACCTTGCACAATGCAACAGGCAAGTAAAAGAAACACTGATCAATCTAAGGTAGCCAAATTGCAAAATAACATGGCTTTGTAATAGGAGAAGTGTGTATCTTCAAATTCTCCCCAAGATTTAAGGTACTTGTCACAGGGATGGTGTTCAAGAAACTTTTCTGGTGGGGAAGGTTAATAGGTTATATTTATCATCAAAGGAGAGGGATCTGTTGGAACGAAGGAAACAATGCATGGAACATCTGCCAGATTGCATAGATTGAGAGATCTCAATTTTCACTGGCATCACCATGATAGACAATAAAAAGGTATAGAATTGCTTCAAACAAATACCTTCAATGTGTCTTTTACACTCAACCAACTCTGTATGCATCAATTTACTAATGCTTTGTAGAATATTCAGTTAGATTGCAAAAGATAATAGAATCACTTAAGTTAGAAGCAAAGCTAGAGAAGTCAGAGAAAAATTTGAGAGGCATAATGATTATCATGAAGCCTGGAGAAAGCCAATGAATTCACTATGAACAATCTGTAATTGCAGATGGAAGCTTCTTTGTTTAAATTGCAGGAAATGTGTGAATTTAAGTTGTGTAAGAAAGCTATGGAGGAACTTGCAGCAATAGCATAAGACTCATTTGCTCACTGAATGCACCTGTTTGCATGCTGTGCATTCTATGTTTGTACTTTCATGCTTATATCAAGAGCTGTGAACACATTCATTTCCTACTGAGCACACTAGAGTTGCAAACATCTGAATAGTGTATCCATTGTGGATGTATAGATTGCAGGATCAGCTGCAAAGGGAACAGCAGGATCATGCAGTGGCAATTGGTGATGAAGAAAGAGTCCTCTTCCTCACTAAGTAGCACAACAATTCCTAGTTTACCAGTTGTTGCACAACCATTCATTTTACTTTGCCTCAAATTCACAGCATTACCTTGAAACCCAAGTCAAGTATTACAACACTGATGGTGACCAGGTAGGAGGCAATGAGAAGTTTTGACAAAGAAATTCTACAAAAGAGGGTTCTTTGCTTTGTATCAATTGTACTACAAAAAAAAGTTGCCATCCATTAGTGACTACATTCCTGCTACTGTATTAGTGTACATTATGGGTCTGTGGTGGTTTTGCTACACAAAGGTCTATTGGACACTTTCTGATGCAAAGCCTCTAGTATTGAGGGCACGAGGCAAACATGGGGTTTACCAGTCAGGAAAGCTTGGTTCTCTCTATCTGGATTCTGTCAATGTCCTGAACTAGCAGCAACTTCAGCATCATGAATGCTCTTGGCAACAGGGACAACAACAAGAAGGATCAGGAGCAGGAGCAAGATGATGCCAATGCAGACCCACTTACGTGTGTTTCTCTGGTGGTTCTTTGCAGTCTTCAGCTGACCTGTCCCACTGGCCACATAATTAGCTGCATTGTTTACCTGCCAAAGTCCCCACAAACACATGATCTTGGAACCTTAAAAAAAATCCTTTGATGTTGCAGAAACTTATCACATCGTATGCACATGAAAATAACAGTTTCGGAAGGGTTTGTTGGTATATACCTGGGACTCAATATCGTTGAGCTGCTCGCCCTGAGCCTCCACCAGTACTGCCATATCAAGGAAAATCTGGTGCAATTCGAGCAGGTTCTTCTCAATCTCCTTCACAGCATCATGTCGTTCCTGGATCTCACGAATAGTCTCAAGGACTTGACCCCGCCCCTGTTCATGAATTGCCACCTGGAGGAAATTCTCGCTCTCACCAGTCTCAATGATCTTCTCTATGGTGTCTTCATCTGGCTTTTCTCCTGTGATGGTGAAGTACCTGAGATTGTAGCACATTCCAAAATCAGAAGGCTTGAGAAAAACCTGTCGCAACTTGTTGGGTACATACACAAGAGGGGCAAATACTCTCACAACCTTAAGGATCCTGAAACATTATTACAGTTTGCAGCAACAGCTCAACAAGAAGTTTGTCAAGTAGCTGCTGCTGCCTTTACCTGCGTTCGATTGTGTCTCTGTACTCGCCCATCATCCTCTGCCTCAGACTTTGGAATTCACCCATGAGGTCCTTCAATTTCTTTCTCAGAGTACTGGTGATGGCCATTCGGGTGCGGTCAGTGGGAGTGCCAGCCTCGGTCCCAGGGCTCTTACGGCTCACAAGGTTAGCCTTGTCAAGATCCTCCAGCTTTGTCCTGATACTCCTTGCAACGTTGCTGACCTGCATCCGAAACACAAAGACATCAGAGAAATGCATCTGGTGCGACTTGAAGGAAGGAACAAGGGTCGAGAAGAGAAGCCGTTAACTCGCTCACCATCGCAATGTCTTTGTCCATACGCTCCCGCAGAGTTTTCATTGTCTGGGCTCTGTGCACAGTCTTACACTCGTCATTGGCGTCCTGCAACTTCATTAGGAGCTCCTTCACCCGTTCCATCTCGCCTTTGATCTGCCCCACCTCCTCAAAAAAATGTGCCAAATTCTTCTCCGCGTCGATGCCCCCCATCTCCACATCAGGCAGATTGCTCTTCTTCAGGTCCACATAGCTCATACCCTTGGCAAAAGATTTCTGCAACAACTCATTCATGGCTGCTACTGCTTGCTGTAGGTAAACTCTTTCCAAAAACAAAAACCAACAACAACAAAAACTATAACAGATCTGTCACAACACAGAGAGAGCTTTTTCGTGGCGCTGCTTCCAACGCCTCAACGAAGAAAACTCAAAACAGAACACAACAACAACAACAACAACAACAACAACAGCTAACTAGTACCAAATTCCTGAATTCTAAGATGCGGGTATTAAAGCTGAGTTTGAAATTGAATTAAAGAATGCGAGATTTCGAGTGTGATTTTGTGGTGAAGATCAGAAGCGAAGCTCTCATGATGATGACACCAACGGTCACACCCGAATAAAGCGTGGGTTGGTCGGATTCGGCTTTCAAAATTACACGGTGGGGTGCGTGGCTAGTGGCGGCCTTTAGCGCTAAGAGACGCACCTAAAGCCCCTTATGCAGAGCAGGTCCAAAACCCCTTATGACGGTGTGCTTGCCGGCCCCCGACCGATGTACGTCGGCCCTTCGACTAGGTACCCAAAAAGGACTTCTTTGGCCAGCACCTACGTTGTTTCTCATCCTGATTCTGTTAATGCAGTTGTGGTTTTGGATGTAAGTATTAATGAAACTTTCTTTGGTTCCCAAGTCTTGGTTATTTGATAGAATCAGTTGTGCAGGTCCCAATCAGGGTTGTTATTTTTATTTTTATTTATTATTTTTTGGGGCTTTTTCCCCCAATTTTCTTACATTGAAATTTTGGTTTTTTTCCTCACCTAAACTAGCAAAATTAGTCGAAATTACACTAGAAAAAAAATAAAAATTCAAATACTACTTAAATTTTGGGTTGAAAAATGACAAAAAAATTCCCAAAAAAGATCATTGTTCCTATTAAGTGTTTTCTTTTTGCACAGAATTCGGCTCCCTCAAAAAGTAGAAAGGCAAATATTCTATTGAAAATTCCTTGAATTATTAGAAAGAAGTTGCCAATTCTATGAAAATAAAATAAAAAATTGAGTAAAATTAATTTTATCAGATTTAAATTTAGTTTTTTTTTGGGGGACCTGTTTCTTTGTAGTTTGTCTACTTTGTTCAAACCATTTTTGAGCAATTTTCTCCCCTTAACACTAAATCATTCTTGTGATGCTCACCAATGATGTTACATTAAAAAAAATATATATATATAAAACACTATCGTCTCAAAACACTAGGGTTGTTTTGGACTTGTTTAAAACATAAGATTGATTAAGTTGTGCTAGATTTGTTAAGGTTACTAATTGATAAATAATGATTAATCAAGGTATAATGATGTTATAATTAGATTGATTTGATAGGATTATGGTTGTAAAAGATTATCAAGAGTTAAGACCAATGTTGACTGGGTATGAAAAATTGCATCAAAACCCTTTTGGGTATTAAGGTGGGTTTTAAGGTTTAAATTGTGCTAATGAAAACCATAATTAAAAGCTTTAATTGTAGTTCTCAAAATTTTTAAAAAGTCAAATAATTATCCAAAAATACTAATTTTTTCCAGGCTTTTTCATGAAACCTAGAGTTGTTAGATGTTTTTTGAAATAAGTGGAATTAGTTTTTTTCTTGAATATTCAACACAATTGGTTTTTTATGTCAAGTTTTTAACATAGAATTAATTTTTCTTGTAAGATTTGATTTGTGATTGGAACCTAATTTAATGCAAATGAAATTTTAATTATATTGTGTGTTTGTGAGGTTTATTTTCAAGGTGTAATTTTAAAGTCTCATCTTTTGCTATTTGAGATTCCAAACACACCAAATGAGGAGGAGGTCCATGGTGTGCTAATATTAAGGTTTGCGTTTTGAACTTGAATGTTGACAATTTGTAAGCAATTATATTTGGAATCATGTTTTGAACCAAACTACTTGTCAAATTTGATCTTTGTTACATTATGTTTGATTTGGTCATAGATTTGGTTGTGTGGTGTAGGAGGATCATTATCTCATTAAGGAATGATTTGTGCACATGCCTTTATATGTGTGATTTTTAAAATTTCAATAATTTGGGTGTCAATCTAATAGCACACAACAAGGTTTTGAAATTATTGGTCATACCATAATCAAAATAGGCATGAATAGGAAAATAATAGCCATAATTTTGAAATAAATAAATCATACAGGTTGTAGTGTAAGGTACCACCCAAGTGTTGGAAATTGATATTAAATCAATGAGAGAATAAAGATAATAAAAACACTTGTTTACCATGAGCTCTTCATCCAACCTTAGGATCCCAGAGATATTATTTCAAACTTATGATTCACCTGGAGCTTTAGCCTAATCTAAATAGGAGGTGAACACCCCATGCAAATGTTACTTATTTCAAAATGCATGCATACGCACATGCACAAGCCCATCATCTCATGCATTGAGATATTTCACACTAAATTTAACTAGAGATATTTAAATAAACTTATTTAACATATTGCATAGTCCCAAAAATAAATGCACATAACACAAATATCTCAAATATAACTTGATAAAAATAACTTAACTAATTTAATAAGAAGTTGATATTCAACACCAAAGAACTAAGCATTTAAGAAATAAACCTTCACTTAAGGGGAGCTAAGAGGTGCTTGTTTCTAATACACCCCCACTAAGATGTCACTCAATGCAAAACATTGGCAATCCTATGATACTTGATGAATATTACATAAAAATTATTAAAAGAATTTGGTGGGCATTTTGTTTTTTGAAATGTCCCACTATTTTGGGTGTTATTTCTTTGTTAAGTGTGATTTTTGAAATGAAACATGAAGGTTATGAATGGTTAAAACAATTTCACTTATATTTGACATTTGGCCCTACAAGAATTTTCTTACATCCAAGATTATTTATTTATTGATTTCAAGCCCCACTTATAAACATGAACTTGGAATAATAAAAGGTGAACCACCTAGACCAATTGATACATGTAGCCAATCAAGAGCAAGTGTAATTCTATGTTATGGCTTTTGCCAACCACAATATATTGAGCAAAAATGTGGAACCATTATCATTTTATTATATTTGTTGAACCACTGTTTTCATCCAAAATATGTTGTGTAATGTCTTGGTGGAGATTTTTAGAGCTAGATTAACACAAAGATAGTAAAAGGAATAAACAAGGAGATGAATAAATCCTAGCTTTATCCCATTCATATAAAAAAAATAAATCTAAGTTGACAAGTGGCATGTGATTGGAGTTAAAGGGGTGGGGAGGGGAAGAAAGCTGACAAGAGGATAAAATGTTTGGGAATAAGTTATCCTTAGGAATAAGGATCTTCAAATCTCCTAAATTTATTTGAAGTTAAGGTGAAATAAGAAGTTTAGTTGACCCCTTGATTTCAAAGGATCAAAATAACCCTCAAGGATGTTCCCAAAAGAAAGTCTCATGTTGATCTTTCTCATGATTGTCTTTTCTTGAATTTTGTCTTCCACATTTTTTGAATTCTAAGTAGTCTCCTTTCATTGCACAACTACAGTGAACCCATTACAAAATAGGGAAACTCAACATGCGAACATTGTTTTGCAAATGTATGTATTGAATTTTTTGAACAGCCAAATATGAAAGGAAATCATGCTGGAATTGAATGGTAAGCCTTCAAATGTTACCACGTTCTCAACTGATTTTTCCTTCCAAACCCTGGGTTTTTGGAATTTATTTGAATTTTCAAGGGCAGAAATCACTTAAAAATCAATATCTCCCACATTCTGAATCCAAACCTCTTACCAAATAAATTCCATTGAATCCTGCTCATCAAGATCTTTCCAACAACACCAAAGACACACTCCAATTCCTCTGAAATTTTCAACTACGATTTAATTTAATTTTCAGTGAGGAAATCATTCAATATTTAAGAACTTTTGCACAGCAAGTCTGAATGTTATGGAACCAAGCCCATGCACCCGTCCTCCAAGAACACGATCTGAAGCATCTTGGTTTGGTGGATCTCATATCTACAAATCAAAACAAACTACCTTCCTTCATAGATAGATTCCATCATTTTGGAACATTGTTCTTCAATGTAGTTGAAGGGAAGGTCATGAAGGTTTTAATGGTGAATTTTGTTGATGCAACCAAAACCATCACACAAAGAGGTCATAAAAAGAAGTTCTTCATCATTTGCATTGTTTGTGTTCATCCTTTTGTAGCTTTTTAATATGCATTGTTGGTTGGAGTTGAAAGACTTTGTTATTCAATAGGAAAAAAAACACAAAAAGATGTTCTAATGCCTAAATGAAAACATTCTAATTAAATCACATTCTAATTTTTTTATAAAATAGGTGTAAACCCTAATCAGTTGAACATTTGAATCATTAATTTTGTAGAATCCATCTATAAAACACCATAAAAAATTTCAGCCCAGCTCCAAATAGCTCAATGAAAGGTTAAATTAAACTCATTATTATGTATTTGTAATTTATCTCCTTTGTGTGAATGAAATAGGGGTCGATTTAATCCTTAGATTTTAATCATTTTAAGCCTCAAATCAAGAGAGGGTTAATTAAATGGAATAAAATTATCTCTACTAACCCTTGGTGTGAATCCAGCTTATATTTGACATTATACCTCATACGTATCTCAGACGAAAGACTAAAAATACGTATTTTAGGGGACCTGTGTTCTCTACGTATTTTAGGGTTAGCAGAACTCGGACGGCAGTTCGTATACTTTTCGCCACTCTTGCTGGTCTGTGAGAGCTTTGAATTGAAGGAGTTCTGGAAATTCTCGCTGGATGCGGAGGCTGTCGTGGTTTCCTTTCCCTCTCGTCGTGGATTTTGCAATTGCGTTCGAGATTTGAAGGAAGTAGCGGAATTGCAGTTCAGGAGTTCGGAGGTAGAACAGGAAGAGGCAATCTGCTGCTAGCCATGACAACATTGGTGGAGACTTCGGAGGAGGATCCAACACTCGCCGTCGCCCGTGCTATTGCCGAAATTGCGTGGTCTCAGGGCGGTGCTGATGTAAGTGGTCTGTGATTTCCATGTCTTTTTTTGTTGAAGAGAGAGGTTTGAATTTTTGTCTTTCCACCAGGTAGATGAAGCAGCTGTCGAAAGTTGATTTTCTGGTTCATGTACAGATAGCAGAGCCTGCCGTTGCGCAGTTTTGTGAGGAAGCGGAGTCGTACCTAATCGGAGGTCGCTACTCTGATCTTGTCAACCTCTTACTCACATCTGCAGACCTTGTGCTGGCTAATGCTTCTGAGAAAGGTCAGCCTACTTATGACTGGCTTCCACTGAAACGCTAACTTCTCTGCTACCATGCTTGTGTGAATACTCTCGCAGATTATATGTAGGTCTTGACTCATTATTGCCAGGTATATGTGGCTGAGATGCACGTTTAGGTCTGCTGCTGCTAGGGTTTCGCATGTATTGATGCTGAATTATGGGCTTGAATACGACGATGCAGATTTGGAGTGTATATTCACTGTCATTTGCAATCTAGTCTCAAAAGCACAGAGTCCAGATGAAGCTTTGGCCATGGCTGACCAGATTGCAAACAAGCTGACTGCCCAGCCTATAGAAAAGCCTGCTTTGTGCCTGAAAATGTAGGCTTTCATTTCCCTGCACTTTTGATTCCCTGAATCTTGTCAGTGTTTGAGGATTCACCATGTCCACAGGGGTTGCAGTATGGCTAATTGACTCTGGCTGTCCTGCTTTGATTATATAGATGAAAATGTTGAAGCTCTTTGGGAAGCACTCCTCTTGTTGCAGGATCTATTGTGTGGACTCCCTCATGGTAGGTATCTACCTTCTGCATGGTAGCTCTTGAGTTAGTCACCTCTCTTTTTGGGGCCTTTGTTGGTCACAGCCTATTCCACCTGTACAATATGCTTGGGAACCCATATGGCCGGTTCCTGATCTTCAAAAGGGCTGTGAAGCTTGCTATCATGGGCAGGGTCACAGACCTTATTGTGCCATCATTCAAACGCATTGATGCCTTCCTCCGAGAGTGGAATATTGGGGAGAGTGATAAACGGGACCTATATCTCTCTGCCACCAACATTCTGAAGGACCAGAAGGGGTATGATCTTGCTTTACCCTTGTCCCTCATGTCCTTCAACTTTTTTGTTTGTACTTGTACATCATTTTTGAATGTTAGATGAGCTGTGGGAGTTAGATGCATTTATCAGGAAGGAACTCTCTTGATGAATTATTTAGACATTGGAATGTATGTCTGCTGGGGTTGAGTTTAGGGTTCCTGCATCAAGTTGGTTCATCTGTGTTGGGAGATTTAACTCCAAATTTGACCATGGTATTGTTCTCGTCTGCAGCTCTTCAAAGGAGTCATATTCATTTCTTGTTAAGTATCTTGCAACATTTGCTGGTGAGGATGCAGTGACTCTAAGTGAAGCTAAAGAGGAAGCTGTGAGAGCAGTTATTGAATTTGTCAAATCCCCTGACATGTTCCAGGTTTGTGACTTTTGACCTCACCTTGTAAAAGTTTCTAAGATGTCAATTATGAGTAGCTGCTAGCTTGACAAGGAATGCCTTGCCCCTTAATGCTTGCTGTAGAAAGGGAGAACTGTTAGTTTGCCTAATTGATTAGATCATGTGCTTTCTTTATGACTGTAAGGAGCAGCCAAGCAATCATGTGGCTAGTTTTTATTTGTATGTTAAATATAGGAGCTGGAAGAGTAATGTTGCATGTAACAATGCCGAGATTCTCAAAGTCTAATTCCTGATCGAGACATTTTAACTCCTGCAGTCCGGTGAATGCAGAGACACCGATCTGGCGATCACACCATCTATCTGGTGGGTATTGGATTTTGTGTCTTACCTAGGTTTAGTAGTTCAGATGATGTAGATAGAAGGCATTGTTGAGAACCTGCCAGGACAGTGGATGGTGGGAAGGTTATGCTTTATTGCCTGCATTTATTAAGGTGGTTTTGCAGGCTGAATTTTGCACAAGAATTTGGGAAATGACCTATTTGTTAGTTTCAGCAATGTGGTGCTGTGTTTCTTTGCAATGGTATTGATACAATGATAGTTTTGGATGAACAGTGCGATTTATTGGATATGCCAGCTTTGCAGCAGTTGAGCAAGGATTCCAAATATGCTCCAGTGTATCGTCTACTGGACATCTTTCTGACAAGGCGCCTTGATGCTTATCTTGAGTTCCACAATGCGAATGCTGCCCTTCTTAAGAATTATGGTAGGTTTGTGACCTCTGTCTACACTAAGAAAGTGGCAAATCTTTAACTTGTGGAAACACTTGGAAATATTTTTCCTTTTTCAATGTAGGTGCCACTGAAATGTCTATAGGCTTTGGTAGTAACTGATCAGTTTCCTGCAAGGTCAAGCCCCTGAATTCATTCTCTATCCACTTTGTTTTTTGCAATATCTATGTCTGTTGTTCTAGTTTATAATTGGTGGAGCTGCTTATCTGTTTGCACCTGCAACGGCTCTCCTTTGTGAAAATATATTTACTAAACCTTTATTTGGATGTCAGATTTACAAGCTCCTTTGTGTGGGCTTTTATGTCCAGGGCTTGTACATGAGGAGTGCATTACAAAGATGCGACTTATGTCATTAACAGGACTTGCTTCCAAGGGCTCTGGTGAGATCACGTATGCTGTTGTGCGAGAGGCTCTAAAGGTCAGCTTTTTTTTATCAAGTGTTACAGGTGCTGTGGATGTTGCATGTTGACGTTAAATTTTTTTTTTCTGTGACAATGTTCCTGCTTTATTGTCCCACTTACAGCTCTTTGTTGAAAACAGGTGGTTTAGGACTTTACTTGTGTGTGTCATAGATCACAGATGATGAGGTAGAGTACTGGATAGTAAGGGCAATTGGGTTGAAGCTATTGGAGGCCAAGATGGACCAACTGCGGCAGGTTGTCATAATAAGGTTTGTTCTTGCCATGCAAAGTGTTATGAAAGTTTTTTCTGTGTCAAATCAAGCCATCCTATGTTCCTGTGCTGGTTCTGTGACCTCTGGTGTGACCCAGACCTTTGCATCAAGTGTGTCATGGACATGCTGTATGGCCTGTTGTGCTTTCAAAAGGGAACTGATTGTATATAATTTGGTCTGGACAAATTGCAGCCGGTGTATAGAGAGGGTTTTTGGACTAGCTCAATGGCGAGATTTGCTTGGAAGGCTTACTATCTGGAAGGTATAGAAATTTCATTCCTTTGTCTTTGAAACAAGGTACTTATGTCAGATGTGTTGGCAACTTTGTGTATCAGCTTTGTTGGCTGCATTTGGGCAGATAAGCAGGCATTAATCATGCTTTGGTATCATGTCAATGTACAGGACAATGTAAACAATGTCTCAAGGATTATCGCGAATGTGAAGGCTTCCCAAAGTGGGCTGCCACAAGGACTGGCTGGAACAATCTAGTACACTTGCTATTTGTGTAGTTTTTTGTTTAGGTAGAATTTGTGTTCTCCGCATTAGTCTGTGGATGTCTTTTTGAGTTTGACTTGATGAGATTCTTAGCCATTTAAATTAGTTCCAGGCCTTCTAAAGTTGCTGTTGTGTTTCTTGGTACAGTGAATCATCACTACAGTGTGCACAGTAAATGGAGTCTTTTGGAAGCAAACTCTATGTTGTAGTCTCATTTTGTTGTTTGCCTTTTGTTATTTAGCTTGTGGCACTTATCTTTGCTTGTTCATAGCTATAGGGCTGGAAGTTTCTATGTTTGGGATACAGGTTTTTGTGGGGCAACTGGGTTTAGGGTGTAGCCATGATATCTTCATCGAGCTTTTGTGCATTTTGTCAGTGATTTGTGTCTAGATGAACTTTTCAATTTGTATGAAGATAGTTGGACTTGAAGATGGTGTGAAGGTGATGCTTCTCAATATTAGAAGAAAATTCATGTATCCATATCATCTAAAGAATGCTCTTGTTAAGTTTTTGTAGTAGGTTTTGGGATGTGCTCTGGTGAATGTCAAGGCTGGCTTTCTTCTCTAAAAGTCAGCCCAGTTTGACTAACTTCACTAGCTGAAGTGCTGATACATTTGGGGAGCTACACATAGATTATACAAACATCTGAACTATGTCACCATCTTTCAGGCACCAACTGAGCAACATATCGGTTAAAGTGTATCCAGGTGATGGTTAACACTAGTTGGGTTGCTGAGAACCTTTTGCCTGACTTGTTCACCCAAAAGCTCCTATGTCCAGATTTTGACCTCTATTGCTCCTTCGTGTGCTCTGGACAGTTTTGTGTTAGATTTTGTTTCTCTGGTTGCACAGGTGATCTACATTTTGCCATCTTGATAGAAAGAAGTTTGCTGTCCGAGCATAGAAGTTTGTGAAGAAGATCAGATGTCAAAATTTCTGACAAGCAAGTGTCTGGACTGGTGTGGGAGGCAGCAGGAGCTTGAAGCAAGTCTGGCATTCAAACACAGACCAAGGTGACTTTACCTCTTTGTGTTCCACTTTTCTTTTGAATGGTCAGTGCCCCAGAAATTCCTGGATCTGAGTCAGACAGTTGTTCTGGTCACTGTTTTAGTTCCAAGATGATGGGTCATGTGTCACTTTGATGGTGTATTCCAGTTCCACCAAGAGGCATGCATGAAACAAGGGGGTGCACCTTTTCATACCATCTTTCAACCAAATGTCATTGTCTGTGAGATGCATGGCAAAAGGTGTAAAGGACACAGCAAGCTTACAGTTCTCCACAAGCACAGAAGAATCCAAACAGTCAGTTGAATTACAAGTTTCATTGTCATGAGCAACAACACAACGAGAGAAGCACGGAATTTGTGTCATAAGTGATTATGGAACCAGATAAGAATGCAAGCACAGGTAGCAAGCAGGAGACGCAGCATAGTCTGGTTACAGCATTTGAGAGCAAGATTGGGCAGCTTCACAGTCTGATGCAGAATGATGACCTTGAAGGTACCATCCATCAAGTGGTTGAGAAGCTTCAGAAGGATAGTGAGGCTGAATCTGAAGCTGAGAAGAAGCATATGGATCTGCATATAGCAGTAGAGGATCTCAGGGCCAAACTGGCTGAGAAAGGTAAGCAGCTAAAGGATTATGAGCTTGCTCTGATGTCAACAGCACAGCAGCTGGAAGAACTTGCATTAATCTCAGAGACCAGGTTGAGGAATGCTGCAGAACATGGTTCAAGAGGTCTGATGACCACTACAGAAGATGGTATAAAATGTGAAAGCTGTTGTTTACAAGCTGAAGGCTGTCAGCCACAGAAGACACTCCAGGAACTTGAGGATGTCCAACACCAACTTGCAATGACTGATAATATTCTGGTGCAAGGTCTGAGTGCTAGGGATAGATTTGTAGCAGAAGTGAAGGGGATTGTGAAGCAGTGTGAAAACCAGGTCTCTTTGGAGCAGGCTAAAAGCTTGAGTATCTGTCAAGAAGAGTTGAAATGCAAAGCCTGTGGTCTGGGAAAATTGGAGTTCAAGCTCCTTGATGATGCTCGACACCAACTTACAGTGACCAATGATACTCTGGTGCTTGGTCTGAATGATCGGGATAAGCGTATTAGAGAGCTGGAGGAGATGGTCAGAAGGCGTGGGATTGAGGCACAGGAGGCTCAGGCCTGTTTGCAAGAGACTAATATACTTATTGGTGCCAGAGACAGTCAGATTCAGAGGCTTGAGATGGAGCTTTTGTGCTCAGCAGCAGGAGCAGCCTCAATGCTTATGCCAGAGCAGAAAGGAACAAGCCTTTCATGTTCAGGACAGAATGGATTAAACCCTGCATCATGTGCAGGACAAGCACAAGAACAGAAACCACTAAACAGCGTGTGCCCTATGCGGAGACTTATGGAGTCCTCACCTATTATAAGTGGAACTATGCAGCACATTTACGAACAAGCAAAAGAGGCTTTCCACAGTACCAGTTTAGAAGGTGGAGGAGCATCAGGAAAATGTCCCATGCAGGCAGCTCTTGGACGTATGAGTGCCTGTGCAAGAGCTCAAGAGGAAGCTGCTAGGTCTCTACATGGAACTCAAAGCCAGGAGCCAAGATCAAACCACCTTGAGCTCCATGCCCATACAGACCCTCCTGCAACTCACAAGCTTCAGCATACAGATTCCTCCAGTGCCCGGGATGCATCCCTTCCTTCCTCCACAGTTCTGGAGTTGAGGACACAACAAACATCAGGCTGGAAGCCAGACTTCCCACAATCATTTCACAGCTCGTCTATCTGTGCAATAGCAACAACTGGTGCCTCTAGTCCTCCACAAGACCTCCCATCTCTTGCTCATGTGGCTGCAACATATCATCCTCAGCCACCAAACAGGCCATACTGATGTAGTTGCAATGCATTCTTGGGTGGGCATGTTGGTCTTCTTTGTTTCCAACTAATTCTAGTGGGCTTGACCACAAGTTCAGTGGTACCTGATAGCCTCAAACCTTCCAAAACACTTAGCTTGGGTTGTGTCCATTGACCATGTTCATGTCTGAAGCCCCATAATTTTGTTTTGTTTGTATGTGTTTGATTTTCTTCCTTGACCATACACCAGACCTGTTTGTTTCTGTGCAGTTGAGAGCATTGCAGTTTACCTAGGAAAGCCATATGTTGTATTCTTTTCTCTTGAGGAAGCTCCTTTCCTTGTCAGAAGTGATTAAGATTTCTCTTCGCCAAGCAGGAGAGAGAATCTCATCAATATTTGAGTCAGAGAAGATACAAGTGGTCTCAGCTCTTGCTTGGCTCAAGGTGTCTGTTTGTGCTGCCTGATGTTGCAAAAGGGTGAGATGGTCCTACAGTTCATGTTTCAGTTGGTCTCATTCTTTGAATGTCTTGTACTAGGGTTTGGCAGTTAGATTACTGCATCAGCTTTTTGGAAACACTGTTGATACAGGTGGTTAGGGACACTCAGGAAGACAAAACTATCCATGTCTTTTACTCTCCTGGGACATCCAGAAAATAGGAAGGCTATCATTGTTTTGTTGTCATTGTTGAAATCATACAAAGAGATTTGGGAGAGAACTGCTTATTGTGCACACATGAGGTTTGCAACAGAGTTTGTACAGGTATTCTTTGCGAGGATCAGTTCCCTAAGCACTCAAAATGCATTTGTGCAACACAATAATGACCTGATTCCAAATCTTGTTGGTGGATTGTGTGCTTATTTGCTTGTGTAAAAGTTTTGGAACTTGGATTCATGTAGGAAATGCATGCATCAGCAGCATATCTATTCCACATTTTCAGAGCTTTGAGGCAGTTTTTTGAAGTTTTCAATGTGCAACAAACAGGCATGGAAACATGTTGCAAATAGATTGTCCATGAGGATGAAGGCAGGAGATGTAGGCACGTCATGTGGAAACTAGAAGTTTCTTTGGCCAAGGTTGTTAGTGTGATTGCAGAAGGCCTGCCCTGCTGTACCACAGCCAAAAAATTGGCTCTAGGCTACTGTTCACCCCAAAAAGTATGGAGCATCAATTTCCATTCTGCTTCATTTTAGGTGCTAGTGGGAAGCACTTATCAGGAATCGATTTGCCATCATCACTTTCTCGAGGCAGCACAGCTTATTCCTCTGGTGAGTTGTCTTTGCTGCCAGTAAGTAAATCCCCTGCATACTAAGTACTCTATTTAGACTTTCATGATCATGTACTATGCATAGGGAGAGGCACTGTTGTTGGTGCCTTCAATCTTGGGCTCCATCTCAGTCAATGGGTAAGAAGGCACTGACAGTAGTGCTCCCCCTTCATAAAAACCAAGGTGCACTATTATGAGGACAATCTATCTACACACATTATGCATATCAATTTACAACAAATCTTCCCCGCTCTAATGGTACTACATGTAATCTCCTTCGCCTCCAAGGAAACAGGAGCGGGAAAATGTGGTTGGGTTTTCAGTGGAGGGTTGTATGGTGTGTCTGTCAGTGCTTCAGAGCTCTTTCATGTTGCTTCTTCACAGTTTATGATCACTAGTCTTGCAATGTCATGATGTAGGATCATCGATTATGCTTACTATATGGTCATGGATCATGATATACAATCGTTACTGATGCTTCTCTCCTGTAAACATTATTTAGCCAATGGATCCTTTTTGTTGTGACTACCAAATAGACCTAGGCACCAGGCATTAAATGAGATTGCCATGAATAGCCAACAACTTTTCAATTGCCATCCTTGCTCCAAGCATTATGTTTTAAAATGTTTGTATGTACAAAATGTAATGCTTCTTTTTAAAAAAATTAAATAAAACAAAAGGAATGGGAAACATAAATCAAAAAATGAAAAATGAATATTTCCATCAAAGGAAAATATCAAGATTGTCCATGCTTCAAGAATTTTCACCTACTCATACTTGACATTCTTGTTTGTTGTGCTCGACTATTCCTACAATATTTAAAACTAGACACCTTCAAATTCTCACTATGCAATTATTCAAATGCAAAACTATATTGTCAAATCAATTACCATGTCACAACACCGAAGACTTTGGTAAATCCCATGTCTATTATGTGGCTTGATGAACTCATGAAGTTTGTTCTTTAGAAGTTAAAGCTTTAATCTTTCATTATTTTTATTTTTGTGAATTCTTTTCTCATTACAACAATATTTGTGATTATGTTGATTGACCATGAATCTTGATGCCATGTGTAGTCATATTGCCATAAAGCTTTGAAAATAGATTGACAATAAGTGAAATAAGAAAATTGTCACACAAATGTTGGAGAGAAGCGTGTCAATTGAGTGCCACAATCTTCAATCTTATTAAGTTAGCTTTTGTTTTAGCCAAACTACACACAACATCCACTCTTGAAGACAAACATCAATTTCTTCACTAAGAGTTTTCTTAAAGCAATTACATCTTCAAGGTTGGAAAATGATGGGGGATTCAAGATTTCCTCCCCATCTATGTATTGATGTCATGTCAACAAAGAGGTTCCAACTCCAAATCTTTTTCAGCACAACATTGGGCAACAAGCTAAAAAGGATGGCTCAAATCTTAGAAGAGTTCTCCATGCTAACAATGAATAGTGTTTTTCACAAACATCCTTGTGCAAGAACTTGAATTTCTATAACCAAAACAACTGTCATTTACAAAATTCTTACAACTAACCCATAACTCCATTGAAGAATTTGACAAAACCAAATCATAGGCTAGCTTTGAGAAAAAAAATTAAAAAAAAAAAGATCACGATGATAGTTGGCAACAAATTTTCACCATGAGTTCATAGTACCTATCAACAAATCAAGATTTCATCCAAAAATAATAGAAAATAAAACAACAATTTTCTTTCTATGTTTTATGTATGGTGAGGCCCTTGGTTTGAATGTGATCTTCTCATGTCTTGTCAGTTGTTATGGCCACAGTGAACCAGCACCCACCATCGTACCCTCCACTGGATGCCCATTATTACTCAGTTGTGGATGAACCTCAACTCAGTTAGTATTTGGTTTCACGTTGGTAACCAATTCTGTGAGAAATAGGTCTCATGTATAGGTAGGTAGGTAGGAAAATAGGTAACTACTAAATAAATGGATGGTTTATACATAGATAAGGGCTGTTTTTTTGTTTTTACTACCTACCTACTAATAACCTACCAACTGAGCTAACCACCATGGTTAGCTAGGGAACTGAAACCCAACTTTTTGTTGATTACCAAATCCCATTCTTATCAATATTTCAATTCTGATCTCCAAATTTGTATCCTTCAAGCCAAAGGGGAGAGAAGGGCAATTGCTCAATCTCCAAGTACTTTGCAATTCCAACACAAAAAGGAAGGAGATGATGCAAAAAGAATAGGTTTAGGGTTTAACCATTGATAACCTACCTAGTTATAAATATAAGTAAAAAAAAAAAGGGTTTAAAGATTCATAACCTAATGGGATGAAATTGTCAAACATCCAGGCAGGTTATCAAATTTCAAGAATTCAATAGCCAGCGGTTAGGTTATTGATAAGTTCTTGAATTCTTATATACCAAGTGGGTAGCTTATTTATTGCATGTTGAGGAACACATTGGGAACTTGGGGAACATATTGAGAATCTGATAAATCCCATTGGGAACTTAAATGGAACATAGTGGGAACACATTGGGAACCAGGGAAAAATGAAAAAAAAAAAAAAATTCCTTTATCCCTCCCCCCACAAACTTAAAAGAAAAAAAAGCAAGGCACCTTGAGTGCATGCTTGGGCCTTCCCATAGGCTGCAAAAAATTTCTCTTCCCAAAAGAGTTTGTCACCATTTTTGGCCTGGGCTATATACCCTTTGCAATGAACACCCTACCTAAATTGTTAAAGCCTTTGGCCTTGGGTTTTTACCCTACACAAATAACTATGAAAATTCAAGAAAGAAAACACATGAAAGCTCTGAGAGTCCCAATTATGGGGGTTTTCTTTTTGTTCACTTCTCGGCAGTAGCTACATACGAAGCGTGATCGCAATTAGGGTTTCGAGAACGTCGAACTTTTGCTCTTCGGTTACGTCGACAGGACGTCTGCGGGCCAAACAGCGAGCTTTGCGAGTCCATTTGCAACCTTTGTAAGATGGAGAAATACCGGAGTAGGGAACAGCTTCGGGGGTTGGCCTTGCTGCTGACGTTCGTTCAAGGTGTGTTGGTTACAAGGTTTTAGTCGGACGCAATTCAAAATCGAGGAGTGCAATCCAAGAGTATCGTCGGCAACACAAATTCTTTCAGGTGAATCCTAATGGATATCTCGCTATGTAGTTTTGAGATTCCATAGATTTTGCATGGATCTGAGAATTGAGAAGATTTTCTCACTGTTATGATGCGTTTTCCCCTTCGATCCAGAGAGATTATGCAGGTGGTAAAGTTGTTCAATTCGAGTTGGAAACCTTGTGAATCTGAATTTGGATACATTACCAGGATTTTCAGGAATTGGTGGCTGCCAAGTGAAGGTCCGAAGGCATGGCTCTCTGCCTCTCCATATCTTCAGTTTATTCTTGTAAGAGTGGCTTTCTTCACCTGTGTGCACTGCAGCTGCATGGATCTGTACTTTTGTACCAAACTTTTTTTCGTTCTTGAAATGTCAGTCTGCTGCGCTGGAAGAATGTGCAGATATCTTCAACAGAATGGCAGTGTTAGCTATCTTAGACCAATTACTGTCTTATTGGACTGGTCTGGTTGCATTTGTTGGAGCAATCCTATTGTTTACGCATTTTGTTAGTCCTATCAATGCAGCCACAGCCAGGCTGGAATATGGTAGAATCGTGAGAGACAATGAGCAAAGCTTAAATTCCTAGAAGAGGAATCTCTCAAGTGGAATACAGCAATCTCTCAAAGAATTCTTTTTCAAAAAACTTGAGTCTGGGATTCTACTTTCCTCTGTGAACAGGTGCAGTGTTGACACTATTGATAGTCTCCGCCCTTTCATATGCTACTGCAATTCGGCGCTATCCTTATTTCTCAGTACCAGACATAGATGGCCTGCAGGGCAAACAGCCTATACAGACTCGACGTGCTTTCAATATTGCACATCGTGGCTCCAACGGTGAAATTCCAGAAGCAACTGCTGAAGCTTTCCTCGTACATATCTTCTCCTTGCCTCTATGGATAATTCATAAGAAGATTCTGAGGTTCTTCTCATGAGATATCACTCTCAGCTGCTCGTCAGGTTGTCTTGTATTTTAACTGAGTGCTGGATTACCAATTGCAGAGAGCCATTGATGAGGGGGCAGATTTTATAGAGACAGACATAACTGCTACCAAGGATGGAAGGCTTATATGCTTCCATGATTTGATCTTGGACGACACAACAGATGTAGCTGATCATGCAGAGTTTCAGGACCGTATTCACACTTATGAGGATGAGGGAAAAAATGTCACTGGCTACTTTGCAGGTACTTTGTCTCTTGGCCCTTTCTAGGCATCAGGGACCAAGATCAAGCAGCAAGTTTTAAATGAGGGAGAGATCAAGTGAGGGTGGAAGAGAGGAGGACAAAGCAATAGTGCAAATGCTTAACTGCAGGAATGTCTACTACTGATGCTAGTATCTGCCAACTATGTCTGCAGTGGACTTCACATTAGATGAGCTTAAGACTTTAAGGGCTCGCCAGCGCTTTAAGTTCCGAGATCAGTCTTTTAATGGTAAGGGTTGCACTATTCTCCCTTGCATGCACCACACCATCTAATGTTGTACTGCTGAAATGAGTGTATACATACATCCACCCTCATACACATGTATGTGGACATTAGCCTACTAGCTAATATTTATGGCGGCCTTGCAAATGACCAGTAGGCCATGGTAGATGTTACTGTTAATTTCGGGGTTCAATGGGTAAATCATGTATGGGACACAAGGGTGCCTTAGGGAATGACTGACTGTGTTGCACCTAAGAGTTGTGTTATGTAGTGTCCACCATTGAAAGGGAAGCAGTAGCTTAATGGTATAATGACAATCAATAATGATTGGTTGGCAGCCATATCTCATTCTTCTTATACTTCTGAGGACAGCAGCCAAAGCTGATGATCAAGAGTTTCCTCTTAGGGAACATCCACAAAAATGAGAGAGAGCCAAGGCTCGCTCTTGGAGGTGGGTTCTATGCTGAAATCAGTATAGAACCCAACAATAATGACAGCTTCATCACCTACACTAGCAAGGTGTTGCAAATTGTTTCTGTGATTCTTTCTAGCTCACAACATTTGTTCAATATAGCAGCAGTTTGACTTGTCTCCTCCATAGAAAATAGTCAATACCTATCCATGATGAGCCAGTGAATGCTGACTGAAACCTTCTTGTTTTGCAGGTAAGTTTCAGATCATTACGTTTGAGGAGTTCATCTCCATTGCTCTCAATGCTACCAGGGTTGTTGGAATCTACCCTGAAATCAAGAGCCCTGTGTTCATCAACCAACATGTGAGTCTTCTTTTCCCACCACAGGTCTCAGAAGCTTCAACCAAATTGTCATCAGATGTGCTGGAAAGGGGAATTTTGTATCAGTGCACCAATTGTCTCCAGAAGACTGCTTTTCCTTCACTAATCTCATGACTTCACTAATCTCATGACATAGTTTGGCAGGTAAAGTGGCCAGATGGTAAGAGACATGAAGACATATTTGTTGAGACACTGTTGAAGAATGGGTATAAGGGCACATACTTATCAGATGAATGGCGGAGGCAGCCTTTGTTCATACAATCATTTGCACCTACATCATTGATTTATTCATCCAGTCTAACCAATTCCCCATTGATCCTACTTATTGATGATTTGACCATGCCTACTCAAGATACCAATCAGGTTGTTTACCACTTCTGTTTGCATGTTACTTGTCTTAAGATTAGTACATAGGTAGCTCTTTCACCTAGGGATGAGAAAGACATAGATTCTGAAGTTTTTTGGTTTCGCATGCTGATTATAGCCATGAATGTTCTTTAGAAAAAGGGAGAGAAAATTATCAGAGAGAGCCACCATGAAGATAAAACCTGCTAATGCTGATGTAGTTACTAGTTGCATGGCTTTGTCCTTTCCATAATACTTCAAATTGAGTTTGCCAAAACCTGTTCTAACCAACTTTCCTGCTTGACTGGAACATTGCAGACTTATGCTGAAATAATTTCAGATGAATATTTGCAGTACATTAGTAAGTTTGTGGTTGGCATAGGCCCTGGGAAGGACACCATTGTGCCACCTGATGCAAACAACTACCTGAAATTGCCTACTGACTTGGTGTCTAGGGCTCATGCCCACAATCTACAGGTTATTTCTTCTATATATTGATGCAGTCTGCCACTATCGTCTGTTTGTGCAATCTATGCCATCCTGTTTGCTCGTGATGAGTATCTTGTGTCTACCCAATATTTCCCACCTTTTGTGTTCATTTTGTGGCCAGTGTGATTGAGACCCACAGCTGCCTCCAAGTGGTTATGGGTTCAATTGACCCCTGGGCCGTGTTAGATGTTATATACAATAGCCAACCCGGCTATGGTAGGGGTTGCTGGGCGAATCAGTTACTGGAGACCAAGTGGGTATCTGGGGAGATGGCTGGGCAACCGCAATGCCCTTGCTATAGTGATTAGAAAGTAACCACCTCTGAAAGGAGGCCCTAGTCCTATAGAGTGCCCAATAAGGTCAAGAATCACTTGGTCATGTGTAGCTGGCAAATGAGGTGTCTCCCCTTTCTATTCAACTTCACTGTCCACTCTCTACACAACCTTACCCCACACAACCCCCCTCCCTGCCCCTCCAGGCCCCCAAGATGTGGACTTTAAAATTTTTCCAATCTCATAAGTTTCAAGTGTTTTGTTCTTCATTGATGTTCATTCATTGCCAAGTCTGGTTTTGGTGATCATGATGATCTGAAGCAATATTTTTGTGCTGTTTCAGGTGCATCCCTACACATTCCGAAATGAGTATGGATATTTACATTATGACTTCCACCAAGATCCTTTTCAGGAATACATTTACTGGATTCACACAATTTGCGTTGATGGTCTATTCACAGACTTTACTGGAAGCCTACATCTATATCAGGAATGGACATCACCCTTATAGACCATCCAGCCAGGTTCTATCATCTCTCTATTTTCTGGACACTGCAATTGAATAAACTAGATGTAGTCAATTGTTTGTGTTGAATGATGTTGATCAGTCTTACACATGTCATTGTTAGTTCCTCCAGGATTTGTATGCCACCTTCTTGAAGATTTGAACCTGCCAAGTTGTGCTGAAAGTCGTGCACACAATTCGATGATCACCAAAGAGATGGTTTGAATGAGGCCTCTTGCAGACTGTTCAAAATTCTTGTTGCTTTAGACAGGTGTCTTAGACTTCCTCTGTAGTTCTTTGAGATTCTGAAGGTCCCAATATCTAGGGTTTTTAATGCCAACAACTAAGAGAGATGCTTGTTAGGCATAAGTTCTTGACTCCATTCAGGTGTAAATTTTGTTTTGGAGTCTTGTACCCATACTTTGTGAGAGTTGATCCAGAGTTCCTCCTCTATAGGGTAACTGATTTGTGGCAGTATTCTGGGGACTTCTTCCAATACAGCTCTGCCCTCTGGACAATCTAGTGAGACCAGGCTGATAATTATGGATGTCATTGAGCTGACATGTGACTGCTTTTGTGATGGCTGTTGCTTCAACTTGAGAAATGCCAATTATGACCATGTTGGAGAACTGTGATCCAAATACAAAGGTTATATCTTGTATCTAAACATTGATCTGGAGAAGAATTATATGCAGCAAGCTTTCTGCCAATATGTTGCAATCCATTCAGTATCTTACTTTTGCAATGCATGGTCATAGCCAGGAAGAAAGCAGCAAAATTTCCTTTCAATAACCCCTTAGATTGATGCCCAGCAAATATATTAGATAATGCTTTGCATTTAGTGAGTGAATGGCATGTAAATTCATATTGTTTTCCATACCCAAAACCTATAGGGGGTGTCACAGGTTTGAAGATATTGTGCATCTCACTATTGGGGTTCATTGTAAAAAGTGAAGCACCAATATCTACCTAACATTCATGGGAACCACAACTTGTGGGCTGCCTATTGCTAGTTCTATTACTTAGTTGTGAGGTGCAAACCAAATTATTTGAAAAAGAATCTGAAACTTAACAGTTTGAGCAATGCTCTCATTAGAAGCCTGTATTTTCAAAACAAAATGATAGGTGCGTTTGACATTGGCTCAGCTATACATGTTATGAGAGGTCAACTTTGGGATAAAAGTTATGGGATAAAAGAGTTGTTTGTAAAGTGAAACTTGTTTTGAGCCCTTCTTTCATTCCCAAACCCCTCTTTCAACCTGTGTTGCTGTTATTTGCAAAGTAATGAAATTTTATGAAATTTAAGATCAAATGCTCAGAACTCCAAAATATTTCTAACTGCAGTAGATACAGTAACAGTTATGATTAGTTGAAAGCAATCAAAGGAAAAAAAAAAAAACTCAAAATAGCATAAAAT
>Ga0209611_10000803_pt1 | contig 49881 bp, 40 predicted proteins | sample S1TSphgellanicum_3_FD_187693 | JGI IMG/M metagenome (GOLD analysis project Ga0209611, IMG submission 187693) | Host-associated microbial communities from peat moss isolated from Minnesota, USA - S1T2_Fc - Sphagnum magellanicum MG (SPAdes) (version 2) | ecosystem: Host-associated > Plants > Peat... | reverse complement strand
AGACAATGAAGGCGACGAGGCGACCAGGGCAACCAGGCAATAAAAGTAACGAGGGCGACAAGACGAAGAGAGCGACAAGGCGACGAGGGTGACAAGGGGACGAAGCGACAAGGGTGACGAAGCAATGAGGCGACGAGGGCGACAAAACGATGAGGACGACAAGGCAACGATGAAAATGACAAGGCAATGACAAGGATGACGAAACAAAGACGAGGTGACAAAACAACAACGAAGCAATGAAGCAACGGCATGTAGTGATGAAACAACGAAACAACAAGGGAACATGCAAGGTAACAACAAAGTAACATGAAGAAGCAGCAAATTGAAGTAGTAGGACAAGGCGACAAGGCGACAAGGCAACAACTTAAAGCAACACAAGGCAGGGAAGCAACAACCAAACAAGAGACAAGAAGGAAAGGAAAGAAGAAAGAAGCAAAAGGTAAAAGGAAAAGAAAAATTAGAATGAAGAAAAGTGAAAAAAATAGAAAAAGGTTTTTAAAAGGGGAAAAAATTAACTTTATAATCCAAATCCAAAAACTAGACAACACAAAAACACCAAATACTAAAAAACACAACACACACAACCTTTGTGAACACAAGTGAAAAAAACGCAAGAGGAAAAGATAGTGTACAAAAGTGCATTTTATAAAAAAACATTTGGGATTTTCTAGAAGTGGCTATTGGAATGCAACACCTCCACCTAACCCTGATTTTTTCACATAGGATTTTCTTGCGACCTTTACCCGGGTTAGGGTTCAGACGTTAATCGGGTCTCACTATTTTTAGTTTTAAAAAACTTAACCGATTATCACCATCCGCTTCTCACACAAGTGAGAACCAGTGATTCGGTTTTCAGGCAGGGTATCACTCAGTGTGATACCCTGAGGGGTTCAGACTCTGATGCCCAGCTGATGCCTGGTGGGATTTGTGATACCCACCCAACATTGGTATCAAGTATCAATGCCACCAGACACAAGTGCTCACCAAGAAGGTTCTTATCATTAGAATTACACGGTTGTCATGAAAGACAACTGCCCTGTTAAAATAGGATTTTTCTTTGAATAGCAGGACTCAAGTTCAAAATTCAAACCTGATGAAAATCTGATTGTCATCATTCATTCATTCATTGTGTCAATAGGTGTTTAAATATCAATTTCTGTAGATTGACTCCCAGATTTAAGAAGTTCAACAATGAATGAAAATGGAATCATTTTAGAAAGTTGAAAGAGGTGGATAAAAACTAGGAAATTAAATGCACAATATTATTTTGCAATGAGACTCTTTGATTGGGCCAAAACAAGAAAAATTTGAATCTGTGGACACTTGCAAATCTAGAAGTATTCACTCCAAACAGCCCATTGGAGGTGCCAGTTACTAATAGGAATTTCCATTTTCTCATCCCCAGCTTCAAAGTTGTTGTGCACAGAAACAATGTACAGGCCAGTGTTAGGCGGGTATCAGATGTTTTTGATGCCCACTGGATTTGGTTTTAACAAAAATAGATTACAAGGTTTGATTCTCACTTTTTAATTTTCCAAAAACATTACACACTGGGTCAGGGTATCAATGTTTTTGTTGAAAAAATTTAACTGATTTTCAAAATGTCAGTTCTCACGAATTTGAAAACAGCTGGTTATCTTTTGACAATCCTCACCAACCAGTTATTGCTTTTTCTTCAAATGAAAAAACAATCACCAAAATTACAAAATAATTACTGATTTATCCTTTTTAAATTAAAAAATCATAATTATCCATAAAATAATCACAAAACCCAAACCCTGAGTTTGGTCATACATGGGGTGAGATTCTAAAAAAAAACTTGCAAAAAAGGTACATTAGCATAATTGGGTGGGGGGTCGGGGTGGGGAGGCCGGGGTTGAAACTCAGAAAACCATCTATTTTTGTTGTAAACTAAGTTTCATCCTCTCTTTCCCTTATCCTGAGTGCCTTCATTGCTATTACATATATTTTCCCTACTCCTTATCTGTACAACTACTATAATTTGAGCTCTACATTGCTACGCACTACCAGTGATGATGAATTTTTCTTTTTTTTAATGTTTTCATATGGTTTTCAATAATTTATCATTATTTATGTCAATGTCAAATATAATCTAATTATATATATTTCATGAACATGAAAAGACACATATTAATTTTTTTTTAATATCCATGTTGGTGGATAGGGAAAAAAATTGAGATAGTTATAAAATAGAGGTAGTTATTAAGAAAAATGAAAAGTAACTATTCATAAAGTTAAGAGGAAAGGGAAGCAATTTTTTTTAATAAATAAAGTAATTAGGCTTGAAAATGAAATAATTATTTCTGAAATTGTGTTTGAAAATGGTCCATGGACGACCATAACAAGGATTCCAAAAATCCCCCATATGCCAGTTTCAATTATTCATCATTAGAATTAATTTGAGTTTTCATTGCTCCTACCTATCAAAAGGTTCAGATGAGAATACCCACATGATCCACTGTCGATACTCCAGAGAATTTTTGATACCCTGTCAACACTGGTACAAGCATGTGTGCATTGAAGGTAAGTGATTCGCTTACTCATTTGGCTTTGATGTGGGGTTTGCCAAGTAGATTTGTTAGGCTAATGATTTACCTCCTTAGAAACATGTGTACAGGCCTCATATAACAAAAGGCCTGTTCCTCAGCGCCTCCCTTAATTCAAGGATCATAGTTCCAATGGTGTGGTAGACTGAGAGCATAGGACCAATAAACAGAGAACTGGCCTGGATGTAGGACCAAGTTAAGGGAGGCTTGTAGGAGTAGGCCTTCTCCTGCTTAAAGTTCAAAAGGTGTTTTTACACATAATTTAAGCCCTCCCTGAATTTCTCCGGTGTATTTGGAAGGTGCATTATACAGGGTTTTGTTTTACATTTTTAATTTGTAGCACAAGTGGCAAGGCCATGTGTAAACACAATGCCCATATGACTAGTTGCCCAAAACTTAGTGTGATGTATGTGGCTAAATTGCAAACACAGAAATGACAATTTGGCAAAGACTTTCAAATTGGCTCATTTACATATCTTAGTGCAAGCTTGCAAATGTGCTTATGTTTTAGGCAATTAAATAACATGTGGCATCTACAAGTAGGATCTAAAATTTAAATGTAACTATTAATTCATAAGACCTTGTGGGGGACTTGAACACAAATCCCAAAGACCTTGCCCATTGCAACACAAGGTGCTTGGAGCCACTAACAAAATTAATATCACAACACAAATCACATCAAATTTCAAAACATGTGATATTATGAGGAAAACAAAAATCATGCACTCACTCTTACTCTAACCTTGTCTTTATCATTCCAATCTACAATAGTAGCTTGAAAAGGGAAAGTGTTCTTAATGAAAAAATCTTGAGCAAACATGCGTATAACAACATCTAGATGCCTAACCAATCAATTTCAAAGCTTGGACTTCACGAAAATGTTCTTTCATTTTCTATGTAGCCAATGACTTGGACAAAGACCATTTAAGCAAGTTTGATGAACCCAAAGAAATGAAGAGCCAACAAATTGCGTGCGACAAGTTGATGCCACAATTTAGTGATACCTAGGGTTTTCATCTCTTGACTTTTTCATGGCCTTAAAAGTTTGATTTTTCATGGTTAACTTGAAAAGGGATGTTTGCAAATCCAAAACATCCCTTGAAAATGATTCAAAAATCTATGAGCTACAAAATTGAACTCACAATCTAGTTGTAATTGATATTGTGGGTAAATGGTCCCAAAAAAATTCATCAACTAATGATTTGGAAACATGTGCTCCAATTCAATATCACATGCAACAATGCATTAGGCTTTCACAATTGTGATAATTGTTTCAAAGCCAACATGAATAACTAAATAATGGAGACCAATTAAGGGATCAACAAAATGGACCATGTGGTATTATTCTATAATTCAAAAAGCCAAATGTTTTATGCCATCAACTAAATTAATCACTCACTCATGTGCAATCTTACATGATGTGTTTGCAACAAGATTGACTAACTTTTAAAAGTTTGTAGCTTGCAAAGGATGTGTTTGAATCACCATATATTTTGTATAGGTCTACTTTGCAAATTTTGATAGTTGTAATGCAATCACATACAAGTACATTTTTTCCCTACATAAACTTCATCAAGGCATTACCAGGTTCCAAGATGGGCAAAACACATAACAAACCCAAGATTGTATTAATGTCACACAAATTCAATAGATTGGCTATAACTACCTCCATGAAACCACAATTAGTTACCATTTTAGTAATCATAATCATGTACCCTTTCCCAACCTATTTCAAAGTGCCAACATGTTAATCCACTTCATTTTCACATTTCAAAAAAATCTTTAACCATTTGTTTCCACAATTTTACCAAGTTTTTAAAATTCAAGATGATGGTTAGGGGAGCTAGAGAATTATTCATAATGTAATTGAAAGAGATTTAGTTCCAATTTGAAAAACACTTACATGGAAAACAAATTATGCATTTCAAAGTTCATTTTATGTGCCATACAATGGATCCAAATTAAGTAGGGTGCTTGTTCAATCTTCATTAGGGCAATAATTCCAAATTTGTCCCTTTGAAATTTGGAGGCACCATTAATTCCTAGACACACAAGACGCTTGGCAATTTCATCTTGAAACAAATCACCATACATAATTAGAACCAAAAAAATAACTTCGATGTTTGTGGCCATACCACTTTTGACCAAGCATTCAAATGTGAACAAAATAAACACACTTAAAACCTACCACCACATAACAGTGGATGGAAATCCAACTTTGATTATTGATTATAGGGTGAAAACACATTAACAAGAGCCAATAACATTAATTTATAAAAGGACCACAAGTTTTATTTTAATCTTATTCAATTTTTTCATATAAAGGACTTTTTGAATGAAATCTTTCCAATTTATTCTTGAAAATACATATAGTTGCCCCAATATATCCTTTTTTTTTTTTTAATAATTGTTGAAGTAATATGAATTTTTCAAAATGTGAAAATTTTGCTAGATTTTGCATATTTCATCTTGAAAAATAATCATAATTTCAAATCATACCTACTTTAGGTTTTAATTTCTTATATCATGTTAAGAGGATTTTTTTATTTTTTTACCAATTGATTTCACTAATTTTATAATTTAAGACATAATTTCAAAAATAAAATAAAATAAATATTTTTAAAAATAATTCTTAGAGTCTGATTACAATCACCATGTTTGGTGCAAATGAACTTCAAAATTGTAAAGCTAAATGAAACCATAAGAAAGATTCAAAAACAATCCTACAAAAATATCTTTTACACCCTTCAAAATAAACTTAGAATCTAGTAATGAACAATGATAATATTCAAAATGAAGTAAACTTCCAAAGATAACTCAAAAAAATATTTTTAAAAAAATATTAAAATTATGTTTCCAAGGTGACAAAAAAATTGTGTCCATGTATTTCAAAAATGTAAGATATGATATGTTTCTTTCTCTATTGCAATCTTTAAACATGTTCAAAAGTCTCTAACAATAATTAACGAGCATAAACAATAAGAAAATTCAGAAACTTTATATTGGGTAACATGTTCACTAGTTGAATAATACAACCAGTTCATTAGTTCAAAAAAAAAAACAAGGTAACATATTATAAGCTACAACTTTGTTTCATATGTTATGTACATTACACCCCTAATTTTACATATGGTAAATAATTCATACTTTGAATTTTTTAAATTTTTAAATTATAACTTTTAAATTATGAGTGTTTTTTTTAATGTGGGTAGTAAGTTATTATCATTTCAAAAAAATTATAATCACAATTTATTCATTAAATTTTTCTTTTAACCTAGTCCTTTGTAAATTTGACTACTTTTAATGCAATTGTTCAACTTCAAAAATCATTTATTCAAGCCAAAATTTGGAATTTCATTAATTTCACTTTATGAAATTTTAATTTGAATTCCTCAACACTAATATGAGTCATTTTACACAACTTGGATTGATTACTATAATTTTAAATGTTAAAACAAAAACATATCTACTATAATTTGAAATTTTCAAAAACTTTCAACACCCTTTTTCACTCATATTAGCTTGTTTTGACCCTATAGTTACTTCATCTGCACATATTGAAAGAAAAGGTGAAAAAAAATTATTTCCTTAATGGCAATCAACATAACATGATGTAAGGTTTTAGCAATTTCCCAACTAGCATAACCACTCCATTGCTTGGATTTATTATTAGACATTTTCAAGAAGATAAATAAAGTTTACATTTGTTCATACTCCATCATGAGCCTACTTTAACTTCTAAAAAAGCAAATGGATGATGAGTGCAAATTGAACAAGCTCTTTTTTTCTTTCTACCACAACACATGCAACTACATAGTGCACCACAAAATCCCTACCCCTTGATAAATACAAATGTTCAATGATCACATGCTAGTTTGTTTCCAAAAAATAACATTCCCTTGTTGCCACATTTATAATTGTAGTAACTACCTTCTTGTGGTGGGCATGCTTTGAAAAAGAATTTAATTTTGGCACTAGAATCTTATCACACCCTTCAATTTTATTGCAAACTTTGCATTTCACCTAATGCAACTTCCATCAACACCTACCACAAATTTTGTCCAAGGTAAATTTGTAGACCATGTAGATTCATTTCATAACTTTTTTTCCATTTTTTATTATTTCCAAGGTTACAAACTTCTACTTATGCTAAATCTTGAACAACACAATCAATATCAACAAGCCCAAAGCTTTGGCTAAAACTAACACTAGGTGTAAGGGGAACATGATCAACAAAAAAAAAGTGTGGTAAACTTTTGATGTGGTCCAATCAATGGTGGTAAACCATTGACACACACTTGTTAGTTGTGAGTATTAAATCATGATGGATTGGAATTTGTATTCAACAACAAGCTTGTGAATTATAAGATTTCAGATTAAACCCTCCTCTAACCTCCAACCTACAAAATAGCAACAATAAAACAAAAGTGTGTATGATTTAAACTTTATGCAACTAGTAATTCAAACTATAAGCCTACTACCTACATGTTGTAAGCATTCAACATTCAGCAAATTACAATAGGTTATAATAATAACTTGAATCATGTTGCTTCTATGGTTCAACCAAAATAATATTTACCACTAGCTTTTGGGTACTTTTAAAAACTCCTACTTCAAGTTATTTGACAAGGTGCTACTACTACAAGGAAATTTTTTTAAGCAATATAAAACATATGTAATAAATGGTTTATGCATGTCATTGTACCTTTCTGGGTTGTGTGGCAAAACGAAATTGTTGTGAAGTGAATAATTATAATAGACTTGTCATTACAATAATATTAATTCTCATTCTCCTAGTTCGTGATGTCCTTGAATCACCTATTGATTTACAAGGCTACCACCCAATACCCATGAAGATAAACCAACAATGAGCATGTATCTCAACATTTCAAAATTAAATACAAGGATTAGTCAAAAAAGGTTCCATTATCTCATTAAACTTGTAACAACACAACCTAAAGTTGAACCATGAACATACTAGGAACTTGGGAGTCAAAACGTTAATGGAAAAACTTAGAATTTAGGACTATCCAAAATATGACAATCAACTAACTTCTAAGTTTCAACTTTTTAAGTCACTTACAATTGTATCCCCAACCTCCCTAAACCTTGAAACACTTGACTTCCTTAGGCAACACCCCTCATGAAAGCATGTTACACAAGTTGATGATGATGGATTGCCGAACCACATAGAAAGAAACAAATGTTGGAGATTTAACAAAACAATGGTGACCTCCTCCTAGCTAAAGTTTGGGATTTGACGAATGTGATCATTATAAAATGACCACAAATGACAAATCCTTAACATATGATGGAGAAATTTGGCATATTGTTTATGCAACTAGGTGTCATTTGAAAATGACAAATGTTAACTTTAGACAAACCCCCATGCGAACTTTAATTGAATGAAATTGCACATTGTGAACAAATTTTTTAAAATTTTAAGTTTTGTTTCAAGCTCAAAGGTAGTAGCTGATTGCCACGAGTAGGGAATTGGTAAAAAAAAAATTTAATTTTAAGTTTTGTTTCAAGCTTAAAGGTAGTAGCTGATTGCCATGAGTAGGGAATTGGCAAAAAAAAATTAAAATTTTAAGTTTTGTTTCAAGCTTAAAGTTAGTAGCTGATTGCCATGAGTAGGGAATTGGCGAAAATTCGTCGATAAAACAAAATTTGCTTACAAAACACAATTTCCCTGCATGGGCCAACCTATGTACATAGAGCTAGAGGGTATGAAATAGCCAATGGTAGAAAAATCCGTATTCAAATATGAATTAGACAGGGACCGGGCTCTTCCCGCAGTTGTGCCGTGTGATTTGTGCTTGTGGCCGTTGCTTCTCCTTCTTTCCTCACCGTTCGTATTCACGTCTTGCGCGTATTCCTCGTTTCTCATCTTCGTTTCCGTCGAAATTCTATCTTATTTTTCCTTTTTATGCTTCTCATTTATGTGCTTTATCTTCCTGGCATTAGATCTTTTATTTTTTCGGAGAAATTTGGTCCAGATTTTACAAGAAACAAGCTTTGTAGCTGTGAAAGTTTCCATTCTTGGAGCGACTCTTCTTGACAAAAAGATGGAAAGATGACGTTCTCGTGAACTTCTTGAGGAGCTCATAGTCGTTGAACGATCTGCAGTCTATCGAACAGGAATTGAACAGCTGGAGCATACAAGTGTGCAAACGCGGAAGCTGCAGTGATAATGCCTTCATTCGCGGCGTCATCTCCTCTGGCAGCTGTGTCAAACTGGTCACCGGAGTATCGATGGATTCCTGTCGCTGGGGGCTTTGTTAATTTTGTCTGGTCGGTCGCCGTGGGCGCCAACGATGTCGCCATTTCTGTATGTCCTCATGTTTGATTCTCTCAATGCTGACTTTCCAATTTTATTAACTGTTCAGATAAACATGCTCTGTCAAATGAAATTCTAACAAGCTCCAACTTTGATCCAGGCTCTGCATTTTGCTGTCCTGGCACAAGTCCAGATTCTACAACACTGCAGTGTGTTAATGAAACAGAATCAGAGGAAACAGAATGTTAGGGACAGAATTGGAGGACTCAGTATGTTAGGGACATTCATGCACTGCTGGACAAAGTGAAATTGGTGATGCATGCAGTTTGGCACATCAGTTGGGTCAGAAGCTTTGACAATGCTGCAGGCGGCTATGATTGCCGCAGTGCTGGAGATCTCTGGGGCTGTTTTCATGGGGAATCAAGCTGTGGTAACAAGTCAATCCTCTGTATGTTCCTTCAACTTGAAATAGTAGGCCTGTGCAAATCCCTGCAGAAATTTTCATTATAATTCCAATTTGTTGCCATCCCTCTTTTGGACTCAAGAAGCATTCACATCTCTGAGAACATGATAGGTTAGGCATGTTAATACTTTCACTGTATAGAACATCACAGCAATACTATACCTACAACTCATATTTGGCAACTATTGTTGAAATAATTCACTATTGAAAAAAGGGGTCCAGAAGCCCCAATCTGAATATTTCAGAATTTCAACAATAATCTCTAAGTATGCTAAGTCCACTAATAAATAGACATTCTTTGACATATGCCAGATGCATTTCTCTAATTCTGCATCTGTCAGCAGATTATTCTGTTATTTCAGTGAGGTATGCCAACCTCAACTAATGCAGCTGATAGAAGCTGGCATTGTTACGTGCAGTTGCTAAGCAGACCTCCTCCTGAAGTGCTGTTGATGTGGGGCCTCTTCATTGCACTGATAGCAGCATGTAAATACACTCCCTGTCCTCTCACCCTGCTTTTTGTCTCTGGAAACCTTGCTGAATTTCTCACATAACCTTGTAGAATCTCTCCTCTATTAGTTGGTGGGTATTGCCAGTGCTGATTTTGCTGGGTGCTGTCTGTGCAGCAATATGGTTGGGCCTTGGAACATTCTGGGAGTTGCCTGTGTCATCAAGCCTATCTATGACTGGAGCCATTATAGGCATTTGTGTTGCTGCAGGAGGTGTTCAGTCTATTCACTGGAACAAGGTAACTTGAGGAAGGCCCACAAGATACTCTAAAGCCAGACCTTTCATTGTGATATCCTATCTGAATTGAGAGGGCCCGATAGCTTTGAGCCAAAGATACTTTGCTGTTAAAGGTCATCGAATTCCTCTGTGTCTTACGTTCTTCTGGTCCTACTACAGCTGGGCTCAGTGATGGAACCCATCAGTGCCTGAAGTGAGATTTTTTGGAAAGTGGTACCTAATTGAAGGTGATGCTGCACCTGTTGAGGTCTCAACATATTTTTCATCAAGTGTGCAGCCCGAATCGTGGTTGGACGTGGGTGGTGTCCTAGGAATCATCATATCATGGATTATTGCTCCTCTGGTTGCTGGAATATCCTCCTTTTTTCTGTTTGGGGCCACAAAGATGACATTGCTCAGACCTATTGGTTCAAAACTGCGAACTCTACGAGCTATGCCATTGTACTATGGTGTAACAGTAATGGTTGTGATGTCTTCCATTCTTTACGAGGTAATATAGTTCCAAGCAATATGTTCATCTGAAGCCTGTAATTGTCGGTTTCTCTGAGAATGTGTCAATTGAATAGATTATAAAGGCTGTACAGTTCACAATCCCATTGTAGTATACAGATTGTGTCAGTTAGAGAATCTTATAGATTGTGTTTAGTATGAATAGCTATACTTGGTATGGTGTTCACAATGAGATCTGGAAACTGTTATGTATGGATGAAACCATGTCTGGAAACAGCGATCACCACCAGCAAGAGCACTGCAGGCAATTGATAGCACAAGGGGATTGCTCATTGCTGGAATTTCAGGCATTGTGACAAGTGTTGTTGCCTATGTAAGATCTATTTTTCTTCATCATTGGTGAAGTGGAGGGATTTGCAATTTTTGTAATCATCATAGCACTTAGATTGATATTGTGTGATAATAGGAGGTAGGAGCAAAGAGAGGACAAGCCAATATTTTCTGAAACTAAAAACTTGGGAGTTATTTGGATGGGCAGTTCATTGTTGTTCCACTTGCCTCCAAACAGCTTGGGTGCTTTTCAGAGAGCCCCAACATTGAAATGCCCCAACAGCCACCACCACAACTGAAGGAGCTAAAAGAAAGCAGTATGATTGATGGTGAAGGCTGTGACTTCAGATTGGCTATCGTTGACAGTAGTAATTCCTTGCAGAAAACTGCTGATGGGGTATGGACTCAATTCATAGAGCGGCATGTGCTGGATACAGTGTATGAGGAAGATGGAGAAGGATGTGATCAGACTCCAATTTCTATCACGTGTAGCCCTGCTTGTACACCAATCACATTCACTCAGTTGCTAAAGCAAACCCCAAATCAGCTGGTGTCTTTTAAACGCTTGAGGCATGTACATAACATTACTCCATGGCAAAAGATGATCCTGTTTTTCAAGAACAAGATCAAAGCAATGATCCATCATGTAAGTTATGTATGAACTCAGGTCATCTGCTGATGAACCATACATTGTGATTCTGGGATCTTTGGCAGGGAAGACAGTCAGACAGGGCTTTGTCTTTGATGTTTTTAGGATCTTGCTTGAGGCTCATCTTGTCTTGAGATTAGATTTGGATTTTCATGATGTTTGTGAAGCACCAATTTGGAAATGTGAACCTCTCAGAGTGTTGGGTAAGATCAGAATTTGCTCAGTATTGTGGGACCTGTTCAAAATCACATTAATTCTCTATTTTGTCCAGATAACATGTTCTCTCAGATATGCTGTCCATACTTGAGGCTAAAACCATAGGAAGGATACTGGACATACTCAGATGTGGGTGAGGTGAAAATCTGCCTTATCTGCAGTCTGTACAGCATCTGATCAAATTCCTTCATCAGGTGTTTGTGTGCTGTGCTGAGGAGTCCCTCTGGTCTCATTTGGCTTGAGTGATAATAATTCTACATTTCTTGACCTAAAGAATAGCAACCTGACTTTTACGTGAAACATGGTTTTGAAATCTGACTTCTACTCTGTTCATTTGTAAGAATGTAGAGTATAGAATATGAGCAAGATACACTGGTAAGACATGCAATGGCAGAGAAATTTGACAACCAAGCTGAGGAGCTTTTCAGCTTCCTTCTGATTCTTCTATCTTGTGCAGCATCGTAAGCATCTTATCTCCCTTCAATACCTTTCATTCTGATGCATGCAAGACTTTTTGTGTCCATGCAAAGCTGTAACTTCTCTCTTGATTTCCAGGGTACACTAGAAATCAAACACATGTAGAAAGTGGTCATTGTTGTTATCTCTCTGCCGTTTTTCTCACATTTCCAAACTACCTGTATCGACGAGTCCATTGACACCTGTTTATTGACTATGGTACTTCCTACCAGGGGAAGTACAATGTTCAAACAGGACAATTTAGTGTAAAATGTTTTTCTGAAATGCTTACCCTATATTGTACATTCCAAACACAACTAATGGTGCTTGGTGTATTCCTGATATTACTCTCAGGTTTTCACATGGTTCCAATGAGGTGACAACAGCAATGAATCCATATGCAGCTCTGTTGCAGCTCTATACTTACCACAGTGAGGTGGCAAAGCAAGCAATCCCGGTAAGACTAGGATGCCATGGAAACAGACCTAGGGAAGCTGATTGTAGATTTGACTCTGATGTTTCCTTTAATGATCATGATAAGCATTCTTGTTCTCTTTTGCAGATATCAGTGTTGGCACTTGGAGGTATTGGTGTGACTCTGGGCTTTGCATTGTGGGGATGGAAGATAGTCCGTTGTATAGGGGGTGGCATCACATATCTGTCTCCATCAAGGGGTTTCAGTGCTCAACTATGTGCACTTGCCACAGTCTTGTTGGCCACCAAAGTGGAGTTGCCTGTATCAGCACTACACGTACTACTTGGATCCATAATTGGGGTTGGTCTTGCTGACAGCATGCAGGTGAGAATCCGATATAGAATGGAATGCAGACACACCTTGTTAACCCCTAAATGTCAGGGATTCTAAGGGAAAGTGGACCAAAATAGTCCACCCTGATGTTTAGAGGTTAACTGTACTGGTTATATCCTTGTTGCTGTGAATGCAACAGCATCTTTGATAGACTACAAGCCTGGTGAGAGAATAAAGCTTGCAGCTGCATGCCCTTCTGAAAAAAGTCTGTCATGGACATTTGAAACAGGCTGTATCATTATTAATATGCTGTTCCAAGACATTGCAGAACTTTTCATCTGTTGTGTAATTTATTATTCAATTTGCAGTTGACCAAGAAACTTGTTATTTTGTTTGGCCTTGTGAGCAGAACTTGAACTGGACGCTGCTTCTGGTCTTCTTAGCTGCCTGGGTGGCAACACTATTAGTCACATCTGCAACAGCAGCTGGCTTCTATGCATTTACCATCTACTCTCCCTCTTACGTGCCATGGTGAATGCCCACCAAGCACCATGACAATGCCCTTGTTTTCTGAGTTTAATTGGAGACTGCTGGAGATGATTGCAGAGTTATACAAGGAGGTTCTTCCTGAATCATGTTGAAGGTGTCCAAAACTTCCTGAGTGAGCTCTGCACATGGACTCCCTTTTGGAAAGTTGATGTTGCAGTGTCTTGACAGACAGCATTGCAGAATGCAAGCAGCCTGGATATTGTCTCAGAGAGGACTGGCTGTCTTCCATATTTTGCTAGATTGTAACTTCTACATTTTCAGGCAAAGGGTAGGGTTGAGATGACCTCCCAGAAAATCAGCTTCAAGCAGATCTCCCACTCCAAATGTTCTCTCAATTCAATATTGATTGTTATGCTTGGACCAAGCCAGAGAATACAAAAGAGTATATTTGCCAAAAACAAAAACTTGAAAATGTTTACAGGCTCTTGGTATCTGGGCTTGTGGGTGGTACCTCTTGGCTGTATCAATGTAGAGAAGGGGAGATGGTTTGGAATCACTAATGCTAGTGCTTAATATCAAGAAGCCACAGGAAATGGATCCTTGCTAGTAAATGCAACCCTCCAGTGTGGCATTCTGTTGGGATATGTGAACAGTGGGAGGTATGTTTTTGGTTGAAGAAAGGACTCTTGCCTCAATTTACTTCTGCTTCTTAAATCTTCCCTGACGAGCCAAACAAGTGGGGGAACAAGTTTGACTCATTTTTTACTCCTGTGCTTCTAGTGGATAAGTCCTAACACTTACCCTCCATTGTAGCTGCAGATTGGAGGAGACTTGTAGCACAGTTGATTACCTTCTAGACAGTTAGCTGCTGGTTGTAGAGACATGTACCATGGTTGATTATCCTCTATAAAGCTTTTGTGTACATGATCGTTTTGGTGATGGCAGCTGCTCTCCTCACAGCTATATGAGTAGTTGATTATCTTCAGAAACTTCTTTTACTTCATTCGGTGATAACTGAGTATTCAGCATGGAAGCTGTTATTGCCACCTCAAAGCCACAATCAACAGCAGGGAAATTTCTGGAGCAGCAGAGGGGTGGAGGTTGGGCAATGGACAACTTGCAAAGGCCACAGTAAGGCTATACTGAAGGCAAGGAAAATGCTTCTTTTGTTGGTTTGAAAGGAGAACATCAATACATTCAAGGAAATTTCAAGTCAACATCTATTAAGTGGAGATAGATGCAGTAAACCATTCTGTCTTTTCTTCATGTGACAGCTGTAACACCTTTACAAGACACCTGTTCGCATGAGGAAGCCAGATGTTCCTGCAATACCTCAACTCCAAGATTCTGGTTTTCCACACTAATTTATGCAAAGTTGTCATAACCAAGTAATGCCTCTGTTGTCAGTGATTCCATGTCTAATGATGGCAATTCAGTACCTGCAACAGGTGCATGCATTGCCCTTCTTTCTCAAACCAACACCAGTCTTGGTGGGTTCATATGCTATTGTGAAGCACAGACTGAAAAATATATCTTTGACTTGGCAACACAAGCAGACAATTACAGAAACCTTGTCTTTATGTATCAGACTCAGAAAACATGAGGCAATAAGCTGTGTACACCTGTTTTGCAGTATGTACCTTCAGAGGTACACATCTCAACTCTATCAATATCTAACCTTGCATCTAATTTTCTATACCATCAAAGTCAAAACCTGAATCCAGACTCCACTGGACTGTGCTATTGTTTTATGTCTCTTAATTATGACTCCTATGCAGTACTTACAAAGGAGCTGAAGCAGACTAGGTGTGACTTTACAGGATTGGTGAGGAGCCTGCTTGGAAAGTGTATATATGGTCAGTATGGCTGGCTTTTGTTGCAACATCAAACTGAGGAGTATATTTGTGTCGAGCATCTGTATGTGATTCTGGGGGATCATTAAGAAATGCCCAGTTACTTCTTGTCCACCTGCAATCACAGGATGCAAATAAAACACAGCACTCTGGTGATTAGCACAAAAGGTTACCAAATGGTGTATCTGTTACATCCTCCCAGTCTTTTCTTACCTATGACAATTGTCTGAACTGAAACTGTAACCTTTCAGACTAGACTCATTAAATTTTGGTTGCATGTTCAAATCGAACACTCTACAGGAACACAAATGGCAAACATTAAGAAACTCCATAGCTGTTGGCCATCGAATTGGATTCACATTGAAGGAAGAAGAGAGAAAAGAAGTTTCATATTGTATCTTCTGCAAATTACATTAAGGAAACTGAAGTGCAATCTTTATTGATGACCAATGAAGCAACTGAAGGCATGCGAGTAGTCTGGCTAAGGGCAACATACCAATCTGGACTGGCTGCAATTGGTAGATTCGATTCCTCTACCACCACTCGCTCACCCTGAATTGGAATAGGTGTTGATCCTGTACCACTCTGTTCACCCACAGTATCAAACTGTCTGAATGTGTCCTTTGTAGATAGCTGAGTACTCTCAAATTCAAAATTTGCAACAATCTTATACACGGTCTGATGACTCCAAAAGTGAGAACTTGTAAGAGGTCTCTTGTGAGAATCCAGGACTTGCTCTAATAAAGTTTTAGTTGGCAGGCATTACAGTTCTCGTGCATCCAAAACAATCCCTCGGGAAATTCTTGTCTGGAGTTGCGTAACTATATTGGATCATGCTCTGACGATCCTGACTTGGAATTGTGATCATCATACTCTTGTTGGAATCTGCGATGGGACAACCTGAAGCAAACTTGTAGAGACTCATTACTCCTTATCTCACTTTTCACAGCTCTAGCTCTCTTCACCTTTCAATTTCGCCCGGTTTACGAGGTTCGTGGAAGGTATAATTTATCAATTCTTCAGAGAGTTCAATCCACTGCTCACAAAGTTGTTGCAAATTTGCTTGTGAAAATTTTCGAGCTTGTCGTTCTGCTGAGCTTTGCCGTTCAAGGCTAGTTCCGACACGAAGATGAAATGACAAGAGTCCATAAATGTGAACATACCGATTCAGCCTGATCAGCCACTTTCTGGGCAGCTGCATCCTTGAGGTGCTCCTCCATGGCTTTTTCCCTCGAACGCCAGAATGCCTCGATTTCTTCATTTGTCAGCGATGATTTACTCCGGTTCATCGCTGTATAGGCCAAAAGAGACCCCAATCATCCTTCTTAGCTTGAAACTCATAGCTGTTGCAACTTTTCAACAATCTAGACCTTGACAGAACCATGAGTCTTCTTTGAAACCTGTCAAGGCATGCACAACAGAATATCACCACTCTACGCATAAGGTAATCTTCGTACCTGCCTCTGCGTCCAGCGGATTCGACGACCATCCAGCCATCAAAGAGCCCATTTTGAACCTGATTCAACCCAAAAACCAAAACGAGCAGATGCAAAGTCGGCCCCGAACGTAATTCAAACTAAACTCGTGATGTACCAATCCCGGCTATGAGGTTTGTCGAGGCTGTGGTACTACAAATGTCGGTTTCTCTCTCTCCAAGTTTGGTCTTGCACTGCTGCAAAGGGCCACCAGGCGATCCGCGGAAACTCGGATGCAAACAGTGGGAATTTTTTCCCGAGGGAAGCGACCGAGAACGCGCGGGAATAGGGCAGTTCGAAACTTTTATTGGCCCATACGTTTATTTGCACCACAGTCTACAAAAGAAGAAAAGATCCTCAAAAAACCAAAAACCGATTACAAAATAATGAAGAGACGAAATTGTAGGGTGGTGCTCCAGGGTGGGGGCATTCCTGGAAAAAGGAACCCAGGCAAGGTGCCTCCACATTCCACACCTAGAAGAGGCATTATTCACCAATATAAGGTGTTTGAGTAGATAGTTTGATTGGTCCAAGTTGGTTGCTGTTAGTAGTCTCCCACCTATTTGCAGTCCCAGTTTTAGTTTTATAGTCAGGTTTGGAAAAACGAATAACTGAATTTGGATGTGAGAAACATTTGCGCAGGCTCACATACCGAGTACCACTGGTGATGCTCTAACACCTTTGGCTATTGTGTACAACGGAAAGCCCTGGCAGCAGGGCATTACACCCATGAACTGAAGGTGGAGCCCCAAGGTAAGTGGGTGCACTGCCCCAGTGCCAGGGCTTCCCCTGCATAAAAATTTTATGGTAGGTATTCTTGCTAGTACATTTCTGTAATGCCCACCTAACTAGCCAGAATGCCTGCCACACATTGGCACACCTAAAGGCCTGCTGGCCAAGATTTTATGTAGTTTGCAATGTCTATGTGGGCTCTTGTGTGTTCAAAAAGAGGCGCAAAGGAATGGCCCATCAGCCCTGAAAGAGGACCTTTACGTCGTTTGGGTGAGGTTCACCCACCAGCAGGATTCCTTCGACAGAAAACAGCCAATTTTCTTTTAGGTCCAGAATCTATTAGGTATCTACATTTTGGCTTGGGGAATTTAGACCTAACAGAAGAATTTTTATCACTTCATGGTGCCAGATTTTCAAAAATTAGTTTGTTGGTCATGAAGCAGATTTGCCCAGATCCCCACATCCAAAGGTTAAGTCTGGGGAAAAAACCCAGGTAGATCATGGGCAGCCCATTTTTTACTGGCGGAATTTCACCAAAAAGAGGAATCCAAAATCAAAAATTCAAAAATGAAGTGATTTCTGAAGTGGTTTCAATGGCCAGATGTGAGAAAAATTTTGCAAATTTATTTTTGATTTTCAGTATGTAACCCAACATATGGAAGGTTGATTACATATTTATAGCTCATATCTGGTTTACAGTCAGATTTGGCTAAATCTTCCTAAGGATGATGGCCACTTTTTTCTACATCTTGCTATGGACAATCGTCACTTTGCGGGCATCCAAAACTTCCTTGAAAAACACTGATATTGGGGGCATTGAAAAAAAAATTATGGCGAATTTTCGTAGTTATATGACCTGAAAAATAAGATTTCTACCAATATACAGGGTTTGCTATAAAAAAAAAGGGCCCAAAATGAAACAAAGTTTGAAAATTTTGAAGAATACTCTTAAAAACTGTGCAGTAGCTCCGGGGAATCGGCCAGCAGAAATGGGCTGACTAGGTTAGGTTATTATGCTGAGCTTATCCATTTCGCATGTGTATCGACCACACTATAAAGTCAACCATCGGATCAGCATCTACGGCGTGTGTGCTCGCTCAGATCCTTTTCATTTGCCCTTTTCCTTTAGTGTCAGCCCAACGAAACCAGATATTAGGATTCCAGCTATAATATGGCAACTTGTTGCAACATATTCATGGCGAGTTTTAGGATTTTTTTTTCCTCATAATGTGGCGACTTGGGCCCACTTTTTCTTGAAAAGTCCCTTTGTAACTTCTGCACCCTCCTTTTTTTGTCTTGCCAGGTTGCAAAAATTCAAGAAAAAAATTTTAAAACAATGCTTTGGGTACTGTTATGCTCAATAATCCAGCTGGCAACTGTCTCGCCATTTTGCAAATTTTCCTACTTTTTTCTTAAATTTTCCAAACTGCCAATTCTGTTAGGCCTTTGCTTAAGGTTTGAAACACCAAGTCAAAAACCAAATATAGGGATAAGTACCTAATCACCATATGATATGACTTTGTGCATGACTCCTCTGATCAATAGGTGATGACATACCAACTTTCAACACCAGCATGCAATTCCCCTCCTAAGAAAAGACAATTCTAAGGCCCGCTTTACACTAGGAGTCAGGGCCAAAAAAACTTGGGACCAACTTTGAGCATTTTTGGGTTGCAAATTGGCCCAAGTTACTAATAAATGCTAGAACATTGACGTTAGGATTGTAATAAATGCTGGAACATTGGCCCCAAGGGTTGCAAATTGGCCTCACAAATTTGATGGTATCCTTTTTTCTGCCTTGGGGCCAATACAAGGCCATAATGTTCAGAAATTATACTAACTTGGGGCAGATTGAAAAAAAAAAATCTATGTCAGCCTTGACTCCTAGTGTAAAGCCCTTGGGGCTGATTTCAACTTGTGCACCAATAGGAATGCTGGATTTGGGGTGAATATTGGCCCTGACACCTATGTAAAGCAGCGCCTTATGTGCAAGTGATGTCTTAGTGTAGTTTTGAAAGAAACGTCCAATGACATAAGTTTAACCCTCTGGCAGAACCACTTGGCCACCACATTAATGCCTGCGAAGTTCAATTTGGGGAGGTTGTAATTTAGAAATGTTGTGAGGATATCCAGTTTGCAGGATAAAAATCAGTTCTTCAGGTTCTTGTGATCTGGACTCAAGTTGACACCCCTTTGTTGGAATCCACATAAGAACCAGACCATGAAACTAGTACTTTTGTTAGATCAAGAATCAACATCAAAAGTATGAAAAAACATTTTTGACTATCGAGTCAGGATTATGAGGTAAGATAGTTGAAATTTTTTAATTAATAAGTAGGCTGAGTTTTATAATTAAATATTAATTTTAATTAGTTGTTGAACTTTATATATATATATATATATCCTTGTTTTAACTTGTTATAAAACTTTGTACCCATACAATCTCTAGCATTGGGGAATCTGTAATGTGCATGTTTAGCCAGACCCAATTCTTATGATCTGTTTGTAATCGATGGTGGTAGTGATGACGTTCAAGGTTCAATTTGTAATCGATGGTGGTAGCGATTACTTTCAAGGTTCATGAATTGCTTTTCATATGGGAGCTACGGTACATCACATGACTTTCAAGGTTGAGAAATCAATTGATACAATTCTTCTCTTCATCTATGGAAGGATGGAAGCTTTTTTTCTTCTTTTAGGTTTTTTTTTTCCTTGGTTCTTTTATTATTATTATTTTCTTAAGGTGAAATGACATTACAATGTGCATAAAATCAAGTCACAATGTAATTTCTATAAGGTTTTGAAAGTTATAATTGGTCCTGGAATTTAATAAAAGTGGTCAAAATCTGAAAAGAAATCAACAACACAATATTATATATGTTATAAACACGTTGCATAAATTTCATGAATAAATTTTGAATCATCATAAAATATTTTGCATTTTAAAAATTACCAAATCACATGTCACAATGTATAATAAATGAATATGGATTCAATACATTTTGATACAATGCTCATTTTAGTGAATAATTTTGCATGAAATATGGTGTGTTGATGTGTTCCTAAAAAAACAATCAAAGAATTTTGATGACCCAAAATTGAATTCAATGTTGAAATATGGGTCTTTTTATGAAGTTTTTTATTCATTGAAGTAGTTTAAATATTCATCTAATAAATATAAAATTTCCGTGAGTTAAACTATGATGAAAAACGACTCCTTATCGCATGGCTCAAGTAAATCAAAATATCCACCTTTTGCAATGTTACTTTGCCTTCATTATGGATCTCACATGTGCTAAAATTATTACACCTTAATGTGATTTCTTTTTGTGGCTATCTTTTAAATGCATTCAATGCTTCACATTCAAAAAAAATCATATGCAAGGGTTTTTTACTAAAGAAAGAAAGTATATTCTTAAGATTATTTCTTTTGTGATCACAAAATGAAACTGATGAAAAAGTCACCTTGTGAACTTAAACAAGTTCAAGGGCAAACCTTTGGTACTCTACCTCTATCGTGTTTGATGGCATTCCTCCTTGCATAAACCAAGTATGACCCTCAAAATCATTGTTCCCTTTTTCCCAAGAATTTTACAATATCACCATCACTCACCCCACAACTTCAACAATCAACTTCTTGAAATTCTCACATAAGTCATAAAAGTGCACATTTACATTCTACCACATTACTTAATTGTTGAGGAGGCATGCCATCCAATGACACTTTAGTATAGTAAGAAATATTATTCACACCAAGTAGGCTTTTATGACATGGCCAATAATCCGTGGAAGTAGAACCATCCATGTTGGACAAAGTGTTTCCATGTTTAGCATGCTAAAAAATTCATTAGTTCTTTAGGGCTATAAAAGGATCTAATGTCCAAATCTACTAGGTGTGATTGATGTGTACTCATTTGCAAATGTTCAAAGTACTTAAGAACCATTAAAGAATTATCACAACCTATGACATGGCAAGATTTTTTAAACTAAAGAACAAATAGATATATTGAATTATAACTAGGAAAGGAAATGGAAGCTTGGAGACTTTTCAAAATTAGAACTAAACAAGTTTTTTGAATTTTTAAAAAATTATAGTTCTTAAAATGATGGCTTTTCAAGGACCCAAAACTATAGTTCTTTAGAAAATAAAATAATTGCCTTAACATTAGTGCAATGTGCAAACCATTTGGATATTTGGCCTAGTTAATAATCTTGATTTGTTCATTCAAAGGAGTTTCACTTATGGTACACTTGTTTTGGTAAGTGTTGGTATCAAATGATAGTTAAATTTTCATGTTATTCAAATTTTAAATCACATTTGAAAAAAAGGGCAAGGGGGGGGGGGGGGACATTACTTTTAAGTGACCATTACTGTAAATGGTCAGTTTGGGTGTATTGGACACCAACTATTAGACTCACTAAGATTGTTTATAGTTTACACTCCTATGAATGACCATGAATTTATATTTCAAAATACATAAAAAATTTCAACAAAAAAGACTTAAGTAATAGTCTTTGTTTATTTTTCTTGACTATCCTAATGAGAAGTGCCCTTAGGTAGCCTATTACCTTTTATAATATATGAGGATATCATGAGTTTCATGAAGAGGAAAAAATATGCAAAAAAAAAAACCATATGAAAATCACATCTACTAATGTGGTTTTAAGGTTTAGGGTGTTGAAACCTCACCTAACAAGATGCAATTAGAAATGTGTTTGGCTCTTTGTGATGCTTGAGTGTATTGCCAATGTTGTCTTTGCCACTATCACCAATTCCTATTTTAAAATCCTAATATATATTACTTCACATATGAACAAAAACATGACACATGTGAAACAAGAATCCAATGAGATTTTTTGTAAAGAAGAAATAAAAATAAAACAACACTATGACAAAAAACTAATGTTGAACAAACTCAAAATAATCAAAAAATTTATTTATATTTATACCTATTGGGCATCTAACTCGAGGAAGTTTTTTTTTTAACTTTCAACTTATTTGTGACCCATGTGCACCCATGTGTGAACTATGAGTTAATAAAAAGTGAACTAAAAATGAATTAAGACTCAATTAAGAATCAACTAAAAGTGAACTTGAAATGAACTAAAATTTAACTTAGAATAAATTAAGAGTTAACTAAAAGTGAACTAAAGGTTAATTAGAAATGAAATGAAAATGAACTAAAACTTAACTAAGAGTGAATTAGAAATGAACTGGAAATGAACTAAAACTTAACTAAAAGCAAATTGAAAGTGAATTGAAACTAAACTAGGAGTTAGATACAAATTCATTACAAGTCATCGATGAACATTCAAATGAATGTTTTATATGGCATTGGCATTTGTGACACCTTATTTTGAATATAATTTATGAAAACCTCTTTTAATATTAACTTGGTTGAAATTGAAAGTCACATAGTTTTGAAAAACAATATTTGTGACAACATTTTTTGGCCACCATAATGTGATTTCATCCCTAAACATTAATACACATCTAAGGATTCTAAATCCATGTTATCATTGGTAAGTGTAGATTATATCCATAACTTTTTTTACCTACTTACAAAATAATATAAATTATATTTTCAAAAATATTTACAACATTCATAATCTGTGGTTTTATTCATTATAATTCCTTTGTAGACTATTTTCACACATTGTTCTTATTACATTTATTATTTCCTTCTTTCCCAAAAAAATAAATGTCCTTAATAATTAAAATATGTTATCAGGATTTATAATTAATTAGAAAAACAAAACAATTCAAAGTAGTCTCATTGTTTTCTCATGAATATTTTTTTTTCTTTATTCAAAATTGAATATATCAAACATTTGTAGTATTAAATGTAGAAATCCAAAATGAAAAACAAGAAAATATATGGTTCAAAATCCAACAAAACTTTAAACTACTCAAAAAAAGTATGCATTTTAACTTGTTGAATTTCTACCATTCTCTTGGTCACATTTTGTCTTGTTTAATCTCTACCATTCACTACGTAACAATCATTGTCACTAATATGTGATTATATTTGTAATTTATGTGATATGCAATTGGTTAGGTGGATGGGATATCTTTCATAACTCATTTGCTTAGAGGGATTAGTTATCATTAATTGCATCCCAAGTTATAAATATGACTAATGGAAGAAACAATTATAATAATGTAATCATAATAATTACTAAAAATGCATTTTCCATGTCACATACAACTACATGACTAGGTTTGGGCATTAATAACAAAACAGTCAATTCGTGAATACCATGTTGTGGAATAGCAAGGTAAACCATCCATACAAGTCAAATGCTCAAGACTTTAATGGGAGGCCTAAAAGACAACCGGTTCCACCAATTATGACAGAAATCCAAACACTTGTAGCATGTGAAATTGTATGATCTAGATGAAATTTGAATGGCAACAAAGACAACAACCCATGTGCACATATGAAAATCAAGGAAAAAAATGATATACGGGACTTACCCTATTGGAAGGTGAACCCATTTGCACTCCCCATACTTGATTAGGTCCTTTTTTTCTTGTAAATGCTTTGCAATAAGGCCTTGATCTACACCTACCTACATGTTTTATTCAAAATTTGAAACTTGCTATACCCTAGGGCATAAATGTTGAAAGGGACATTTGATTTTTCTTTGTATGGATATAGAATAGACCCAAACACCAAGTCCATGCTAGTCTTTAGATCCCAAAGTTATTTTGTTCCATGGCCCATAACATTGAAGGCTTACGTGAATGTTTTAAAAGGCAATTTAACATGTTATGGTAATAAGTTCATTTATACTTTGAAACATCTTAATTAGTCACACAAGTTATAGTAAATTTTTGCAATATGTAAACTTGAAAAAAATAGGGAAATTTTGATTGAGCCTTAACCCATTTTGTTGCAACACAAATGACTTGTTTTGGTTGATTTTTAAAAAACGCAACAACCAAGATAGTTCAAGATTCAATTTTTCTAGCCATTTTTTTGTCTTGTAAATGTTTAACATTAGGGTGTTTGCCAATCTAAGGTAGGCCCTTTGCACTTGAACATTTTATTGGAAGACTAAAACTTATTAAACACCAAGGCTTGATTATTAAAAAGGACATTTTTCATTGTTTTTTGTATGAGCATAGAAAAGACCTTGAATAATAGGTCCATATTGGTTTTTAAATCCCAAACTTGTTTTGTTCAATGACCCATAACATTGAAGGCTTATGTGGCTATTTCAAAGGGCAGTCTAACATGTAATGGTAATAAGCCATGAATTGTTTAATGTGTCTTAAGTCACAGGCAATCGCATACTTTGTAATAGGTAAACTTTAAAAAAGGGAACAATCTAATTCAACCTTGGCCCTTTGTTGCCACATAAGTGATGTTTGTTGAAAGCATAAGAACCATGATAATTAAAATTCATTTTGTCACCTCATGTTTCCCATAATCAAGTAAGTGTTTAATTAATAGTAGGGTGTTGTCCTCCTAGGATCTTTTGATATGAAATACTTTTGATGTGATGCATTGTTAGAAAAACTTGGTGATAAATGTTTTAAAAACTATATTTGGTGAGAAGGGTGCCAGGAAAGTGCATCATGAGCTTCAAGCCTTAGGAGCATGTGAATATTCATGGTTGAAGTCTCACCCGTTGAAGAGCATTGAGACCATAATGCCAACAACCTTGTCATGGGTGATGCCTAAGGAAAAGGGGTTTGCCTTTCCTAGAAAGCATGGCCAATCTCAAATTACCAAGTGGGTATGCATCAAGTTTCAAAAAACATGTTGTAAAGGGTAAGTTAAGGGCTATGAAGTCCCATGACTACCATGTCTTATTTCAACAAATATTGCCACTATGTATGGGAAACTAGGGTTGCCATCATGTGCATATGCAAGGTGTTCAAACTGATATGTGCCAAGGTTTATGACCTAGCAATAGACAAAGAGTAAAAGAATGCAACTATATATTCATTGTGCCTACTTGGGAAGGTATTTCCTCCAAGCTTCTTTGATTAATGACTTGCTTAATTGTCCATCTAGCGGATGAACTAAACATTTGTGGGTCTATGTGTTGATGTTGGATGTACCTCGTTGAATGTGCATTGAAAGACCTAAAAGATTTTGTGAAAAATATGTGCAAACTAAAGGGAAATATGGCATAAGGATATATATTTGATGAGGTGTTGGATCTACATACCAAATACATGGAAAACTTTGGGGTGTATATGGGATGTTGACGAGGAGGAAAGGGTTGCCAAGAAATTCTTGAAGGTGTGCCCAAATCACAGAAACTTTTTATGCACATGCAAAACACTACACACTTATATGTTTGTGAAAATCATGAGATGTTGTCCCCATGGCTAGAGTAAATTATAATGTCATTATGTCCTCATATTTACCTAATTAAATTTTTCATAGATATTGTGGCATGTTTAATTATCCATAGTAAATATATATGTTGTCATTACAAATTTGAGGTTTGTTTGTTTGTGTTATGGACTGTAAATCACATTCATCGAGAATTGCATGGAGGTGGGTTGTAAGAAATGGACAATCTTGAAGGCAACCATGGTGGATGGTGGGAAATTGATCCCAATTCCCAAAATGGTTCCAAGTAGTTATGGATGGCTATGTTTGGGGCCCTATCAAGGAAAATGAACATGAGTTGTGGGAGTTGTTAGTTCCACCTACACTCGTGGCTAATTCTTATATAAATATGGGTGTTTATGATAATCATTTTCAATTTGCATCGTAGCCATGCAAGAACATGGTGATGTATGACTTTGGGGTGATGGGTCAATTTGAACACACACCACCTTTTATTAGCTAGGGGCAAAAACACACTATGGAAGGCCCAAGATTGTTGTCACATTGTACTGTTTTTTAAGGGTTCCATATTTGAACTTCAACTATGTCATTATTATGAAAGATTTTCACAATGTTTTTGTATATTATGGTAGGTCAAAACCCAAAAAAGTCAAAGGCCAAAGAAACTACATTTTAAAATTTTCATATATATTGTGCTAAAAATATATACATAACAACATACCAAAAAATATAAATATTTTGGATAAATGATTGACATTATTTTTATTATTTGTGAAATGTTTAATAATTACTAAAAATTGTGATTCCATATGATTGGAATAAGACTATGAACCATGGGAAAATTTTGATAATTATCATATCATATATGGTATTTTTAGGGCAATGACCATAAATATGGGTATATAAGTTTTTTGACAAACAATCACTTTGAAATGGAAAATGACAAGATATGTGAGGTGGGCCATTTTTTAAATTTCATTTGAAATTTTTTTGGTCAACTAATTTAAACCAAAATTGAATGCAATCTAAAAAAAATCTCTATTATATTGCATATATTATAAATATGCCCATTATTCCTTGAATTATTTTTTTTTAAAAAATCAAATGATATTAAATAACAGTAAATTTGTGAAAATCAAAATATAAAGCTCAAACACCAAAGTCCAAAAATTAAATGCAACACATTTTACAAATATATGTTTTATGCACATGTCATGAAATTGCCTAAGTTGCCCCCCTTCCCCCCACCCCCACCCAAAGTGTGTTTTCACCCTTACAACCAAACTCCCATGATTGAAAAAGTGTGCTACATAAAAGAGTGTAAAGAGATCTTGGACTTGGATTATGGAATGACCAAAATTCTTTTATCATTGTGCTCCTAGGTGCAAACAAAGGAGCATGGTGTTCATGCCACAATGAAAAAGGATGAATTTGGGTTGCTCCTAATGAATTTTAAAAAGGTTACTTTCACCACCAGATTAACCATTTGTCTTGCCATGGCAAATAAAGCAAATGTTTTTTTTTAAAAAATCCACTCATGAACCTAATTAGAAGGTTGTATCATTAAAAGACACAAGGTCCTAGGGAGTGGTTTGGGAGAATGCAAACGTTGAAAAAAGGAACAACCCTATAATGGACATTCTAGAACCTAAAAATAATCATGTGTCTATGGGGGCAATTGAAGGGCTAGGCACAAGTTTTGGCAATCCCAACTTCAAAGGCAACCACTAAGGCATATGTCATTTGTGAGGATCATATTATGCATGACATAGATAATAGTTTGGGGAACTAATGATATTGTTGTTGGATATCTAGAAGAAGTGGAGTACTAGGTTGCAAAAGGGGATGAATTAGAGGATCAAGACATAAAAAATGTTGATGCTAGAAATGATGATGGGTTACCTAACCACATAATCTCAGATGCCATGAATTCACAAGATTCAAAAAACATCTATTACATACTTAACATTGATAAATGATGGAGAAATGGGGTATGCAACTCTTGAAGCCCATATATTCAGATACATATGTGCCAAATTATAATCATGGCGTACATTACAATTCAAAAATGTTTAAACATAGTAACTATTACTTGGAGCAAACAACATTTTAATTATACAATCCAAACACACAACTAATGTTTTAATTAAGGTTTCTTGCCACGCTTACCACCTCCAATGAAACTTCAAGTTTATCATAATCAACCAAACTTGCATTTTTTATGTTGGACATGTTGTCTATAGGACCTCGGTTGCAATGGCTCCATTAATCTATTGATTTGATTTTTTCTCATTAATCAAATGTTATGGAAACCACAATTGAAGCAACGACCAATTTAAATCTAGCTTTGTTGGGAAATAAAACCAAATTTGACAAACATTATTTATTATTATTGGGACATGATAGGTGTCACATTGCAATTAAAAGGAGAAGCAACATTTCTGGAATCTTTGAATGAATTTAAAACTACAATTCACTAATGGCATGGGTGCCCCTATTCATTTATTAAAGGTATTAAAGCACTCTTTGAACACCATTGACCAAATTTAATAATACATGAGTGCTTCTTAAAATGGGTGATATTAAATACACCACTACAAAAACATGGTTTTTATGCTATTAGCATCATGTCTAAAATGACTATATAGTCAATATTTAAAATGTATTAATAGTTTGAAGTGATTAAATGTGTCCATCATGACTAAAATCAAAAGTAGCAATGTCCATTGTGATTAAAAAATCCAGCATAATAGTCAAATCAAACAATATGTTGCAAATGTGGTAAATATGGGTGCCCACATGGATTTGTCTATGTTGACTAATACAACTAACACGATTAGTTGTAGTCATAAAATATGATTATAATGTTATTTTTAATGACATGGTATTAATAAAATGGAAAAAAATCATGTTCTCATTTTTAAAACTTCATTACAAAAAACTGACAAAAAATAAAGTTCTCATGACTTCAATTATTATTCATAATTATTCAAATAAATAAATTATTTACAAGGGGGAAATATTGAAAAAAGGTATGAAAAAATGGAGTGTTAATTTAGAAATTGTTATTTTTATCAAAATTATAGAAAATGAATAATAATAATTAATTAAATGTACGTGCTAAATTTGAAATTTTATTCAAATTTCATGATTCAGTTCGTATTTGTGAGCAATCAATTGACACAACCAAAATGGAATAATAAAATAAAATAAAAATAAAAATAATGTATCTCATTTAAATTTGAAATAATTTTTTTTATTTATTTGTAAAATTATAGTAAAATCTTTTGTTTCTACAAAGACATTGTAACATTGAATTCAATTTTTTTACTTTTATTACAAAAATTGATATAAAATTGGAGGCATACAAATTTAAATACCATAATTTCAAAAGTGAAATTTTTTTGTTATGATATTTTAAAGATATTTTGTTAAAAAAGTATTTTGTGACAAATATGTTGCATAAATCAAAATATGTAAATGAATGGAATGTCTAAAAATTTGGATTAAAAAATTATAAATTTGAAGTAAATGATGAAAGTAAGGAAACCAAATCTACCCAAATAATTATATGCAAAAATTTTAACCCAAGAAAAAAAAATCATTGCTTGAATTTTTGAAGCAAATATTGAAAATGTTTTGAAATCAAAAGGAATCACAAAGTTCAATATGGTTATGATAATAAAATATTTTAACCTAAATAGTTATAGATTATAATTCAATCAAAGATTTAATACATTATATATGATTTTTTTAATTAAGTGATTTAATTATTTGTTCATGTTTTGAAACTATAAATAAATAAAACTCAATGTAATTGTGAAAGTAAACATTTTAGTTGAAATAATTATATTTCAAACATTACATTTGAATTTTTAAAATAAATATTTAAAACCATCTTAGTTGTTGTACATTTTGAAATGGAAACAAATCACAAAGTTTCATGAAAGTTAATAACTTAGATGTGTTTAAATAATATTTGAATATATATCTCAATTCAAAGTTTCAAACGATGTATTTTAATTTTTTAATTAATAAGTATTCAAAATAATTATGATTTACACATTTTTTGAATTAAAAAATTACAAAGTTCAATGTAATAATAAACTTGCCAAATCAATTAGATCAAATAGTGATATAAGAAATTTTCAATTTTTTCAAAATGTGTGTTTATATACAAAATATGATATTTAGTGTTTATATATTTTGTCATCGCGTGAGGGGATGGCTTAGTGGTTAAGGCCTTGGAGTGTGGCCAAAAAAGTTGTGGGTTCAAATTTTACTTAAGGCATTCAGCAAAAAATCCCAAATTTGGGGATTCAAAGGCCTATGACATCAACTAACATGATTTGCTAGTAATGTTAGCCCAAAAAAACAAACAAATAAATAAAAATTTCAATGTTAAATCACAAATCAAGGGTGGTAGCATTTTGGATTCACCTATAATTCAAAAATATTAAAGTTCCATAATGTCATTATATATTCATATAAATAATATAACTTTTAATTTAAAATCAAATTAAGAATGTCACATCAACTAATAGCCTTAGTCATTTTAGTCATTTTGAACAAGCATATTTAGTCATGTTAGTCATATAATTTTAATCGCATTTGTGTCAAAAACAACTTGTCTATTATAACTACAACCAATTTTGTTTATTGTCTAATGTGATTAAAAACATGACTAAACTTAGTAAAAAAACTAGCTTAAAAATACATATTTGTAATAGTGATATATTTGGATGTTTGGAACTCCTTACATATTAAATATTTTTCCATACATTTGACAAAGGAGGGTGGAGATGTGTTGCAAGGAATAAAACCAACTGTGGTTGAAAAATCAAACAACATTGAGGTCTACATGCATTTGTTGAAAAATCTTAAGTTGTTGCATCAAGTTAAAAATGAGAGAAAAACACAATGAAACATCTCTTAAATTTGATATTAATATCAAAGGTAGTGGTGCTACCTTTTGCCTTACATATCAATTTGTTAGGAAGACAATCGCTCACATGGTGGATTGTGATTAATGCATCAAAAGGCACTAATAGCTAGTAGGACATGCTTCTTTTTTGTATTTGCCCATTGACATGTTGTGGAACACATATGGCACCACCTTATGGTTCATCCATGTCCAATTCATGCATGAAACAAAATGACATTATTTTGCTAGTCAAAAGGATCTTTAGAGTAGACCTCTTGCACATGAAATTGGACACACCCTATTGTAATTTGTTCATGGAGCTTTCCCCCACCCAATGAAGGAGTGTCATGTTCTTTTGTGTATGTTGATCAACATCATCCTCATGCATTGTGTATTGTTGAGTTTTAATTGCAAGTTCCTATTATTGGCCAAGGCACATGATCTTAGGTGAAGTTTGGCCTCAAGGCTTCAAGGCACATTACTTTATTTTGACCATTAATGCCAATCAATAGTAAGTTGTTGTTATGGTTTGATTACAAAGTGATATGTTTTGGGAATATCATTATATGTGTTGGGTTTCTTTTGTTTTCATATTGGTGTTAAACATTTTTGGATGCTTGGAGCTTCTTGCATTGCCATTGTTTTATACATGTCACATATATTGAAAGGAAGGTGGATTTGTCTTGCAGGGAACAAAGTCAATTGACCACTCAAGAAACCAAACCTAACATTGATGTCGGTGCATGTGTTGTTAAGTCCTAGGCTACAACATCAAACAATTAGAAGTGGTAGCAAAAATGGTGAATCACTTTAAAGTTCATACCAACAATTTAAAAAATGGATTTACCTTTGGCGTTATATATTGATTGGTAGGCTATGGTTCATCCATCCTCAATTCATGCATATTGAAACAAGGTAATTTGTTTTGTCAATTAAAGGGATCTTCAAAATCGACGCCATGCAAAGGAAGTAATTGTCACCCTATTGTTGGAAATCTCCTCAACCAACATCCAAGTATAATCGTGTTTTGTGTATGTTGATCAAGATCATCCAAGTGCACACTATAATAAATTTTGGTTGCAAAGGTGAACTATTATATAATCTTAATTTTTCCTTGGCTTGTTTTTACCATTAGCGTTAGTTGATAACAAGTTGTCCAAATTTGACTACAAAGGCAAATGTTATGGGAATGTCATCTTGCAACTCCCTTGAATCCCCAAGGTTGTGCATTTGCACCATAGGATTTAATTCCATAGCTCAACCACAAAGGTTCTTGAAATATATTGGACTCATATAGCCTAAGGATTGTGTTTTAAGTGTAATGTTATAGACTAATATACCTTAAATAAGTTATGGTCTAAACCACATTTGCAACTAAAATTACATTAAAATAAAAGTAAAAAATTCATTATATTTTTTAGAACATGGATTGTTTATTTTTATCTCCATATGAAATGTATGTGCATGACCATGTTCATTTTTATCAAATATTGTATTCAACAATTACATTGAAGAAGAAAAGAGTTGGTAGCCACCACATAGATTCTTGAATGATAATGTAACATTGTAAAATAGTCTATTTTGAAAGATTGACCAAAGCATGTGTAATTGGAATTAAATTACAATAAAAAATTTAATTTCATATATCACTAAGTACATGGCCTTATTCATTTCTACCCATGATGTACGTACATGACAATGTTATCTTTATCCATGTTCATTTCTATCCCACTTTTTTAATTGTTAAAACAAGGTCAAAATGACTATTAATGTGTCTAGTTATAGGTATGGTCATGTAGTCATGTATATGATCATGGTTGCAAAGATGGAAAAAACTAGGGTCCAAATATGGCTACATGATTATTTTTGCATACTAATCGCAAAATGTTGAGTCATAAAAACCATGATTTTGCATACTGTTTTGATTTCGCAAATCACTTTAAAGTTCATCAGCTCCTAAGGTGTTTGCATGTTATAGTGAACACAAATGTAATCAAAATTCAATGTACATAAACTACAAAAAGTGTCACAACTTTAAATTCATTTACTTCAAAATTTTGTAAAAATTACATTGAGTTGACTTTGGGCGTAATGTTGCTTTATGAAATCACAAATATCAAATTATTCTGTATTTTTTTCTTTGAGTAAATTATGTACACTAATCACATTATAAAACTTGCTCAAAACATTGTATTTAATAACAATATACCAGTTTTTTACTAATTCAAAAAAATTACTTCAATTTTATGGATAAATAAAACAAAGGAATTTTTAAATTTTCTATGGAAAAACATTTCACAACCTACAAATATCATAATCATCACCATTATTATATTATAATGTACCACCAAAGGTTTACATTTAGTTTAAAACTTCATAATTTTAAATTAATTTGAAAAAACTTTGATGAAAGATTTTTTTTTGTACACATATACATTGATGTGCAAAATTTCATTGACGTATTCGAATCAAAAGAAATATTTCATCATCCTTTTGTTAAAATAATCATTTTGTGACAAGTGATTTGCATGTTATAAAAACCTATTACATCGATCCTATTTGTATCAATTTCATATCATAATGATATTTGAAGATTTGAATCACCTTTAATTGTACATTTTGACTAGTCTAACAATTATGTCCTCAAAATTTGTTCAATTTTTGCTTGTAGTGAAAATTGCAACATTAAGACATTTTTTTTGGGTCCATGTAACATGTATACAACACTACCTAGATCATTTATGTGATGTGCTTGGCCATACAATGATTACTAGAAGGTATGACTTTTTGTTCTCTAACTATTGGTGAAATATGAATTGTCCTATTTTGGGAACAAGTATTTGATTTTAAAACCACATGATGATGCACTGAAATGTTTGAAATGGAAAATAAACAAGGCCAATTTTATTGTTGTCAAATATTTAACTCACCAAAACATAGGTATTGTAAGGAGTCAAATGAAAATAAAAAACATTTTTTTCATTGTTAGGATTTTGATAAAGCTTTGGAGATGCCAACTCGAAACTCATAATTTAAATAAGCTTGTGTTAATTTGAAAACAATCCATATCTAATTTGAAAATGGATTGATGAGTTTATTAAACTTGAAAATCTTGTAAAATTTGATTTGTAAATGTCCATGATGTGTAATAAATGTGTGTACATGGTGCAAATCTTGTAAGACATGCATTGAATGTTTTTTAAATGTCTTATACCAAAGTCTACTAGTGTGACCGGTGTCGTTGTTGGCCCAAGTGTGAACCCATTACAAAATAGAGAAACTCAACATGTGAACATTGTTTTGCAATGTATGTATCGATTTTTTGAACATGAAAAATGAAAGGTAGTTTTTGTTTGCGGAGACATCTTGTGGGAAACAAAGAGGAAGAAGACTGGTTCTTTTGTGGATGGATTCTATAACAATTTTAGGCTTCAATTGACATTGTTAGAGCTCCAATGTGTGTGTTTAGTGTGTATTGGTTACCATTTTCATATTCTACTGAACTTATTTTCATCCCTTGGTGTTGAATATCTTTGGTGTAACTTAAGTAGATACGTTTATTTGAAAGTTCAATTGATTTTGGCTTGGATAATCAATGTTGAAGCCAAATTTGTAGGTTGTATTGGGTGCCATTTGCCAAATTTCAGTGATGCTTGTCATGCTTTTGTGCACACCGTTGGTGTACCTTTTACTTGAATAGATCACCATGTAAAATGTGGGTGAATTCAATTGCAATTTTTAGTTTTGATTATTAGTGTATTATATTTTATGTATAGTATGTTGTATCTCAAATGAATGAAAACATCCTTGGGTGCCTACATTATGGGACAAAAAATGTGACACCCGCCATTTCTTGGGTGGGTGTCACAATTTTTTTATTGCCCACTTCCGGGTCTTCTCACTGCCACACCCTCACATGGCCCACAACCTTGGGTTTGACCTACTACAAATAATACCACAATGATAAAGTTGTCATAGTTTGTTGGCAACTTCAACACTAATTAAAATATTTGTAAAAATGTTGAAATTTTCACAAAATAATTTTTCTAAAGAACTAAATTTTGTGAAGGAAAATAAAGAATCTATAAGAATATTTAAAAGTACTCCATTTTCCTACATGGAATCTTCAGATTTGATTCATTAATTGACAGGCATGTGTTGAAGCTGCCCTTGTACCACGCTATTTGTAAAGTCCTCTAAAGTCAGGATTTGAGCCCTGAGTTTGAGCGAAAGGCATCACCAAGCTCTAAATGCGCGCCAAGATTTTCCTCAAAGGAAAAAATTATTCCACCAAAATCAGATTTGCCTGAAAAGCCATCGGCCAAGGGGCCAAAAGTTTTGTTTATATCTTTGCGCACGCGACATTTGCGTTGGTGAATTTTAGGAAGGTTTTGGCCTGCTCGACACTCGCACCGGTGGAGTAGAAGCTGGTGGATTCCGTGTCCCCCTTCCGAAGAAGCTTTGAAAGAAGCTTGCCTCCAGGGTGACGAGTAGAGGCGGGGTGACAGGCCTCCCTCGTGCAGAAGTAGGGGAAGCATGAAAAAAGCTTGCACGGGCATGGGGATGTGTGTGTACCTCTCAGCAGACTAAATTATGTGAATTTGTTTTGTTGTGCAGCGATTGTAGACGAAAATAGGACGGTAAATGTTGTCTCGAGGCAAATAAAGTTTTCGCTCCTGTGTGGCGAGCGTTGTCTCTGCAGACAAAATTGTGCGAAATGTTTTGTTCCTTGAGTGGACAAAATTAATGCGACAAGTGTTGTCTCGGCAAACAAGACTTGTTGCGCGTGTGTGCGTCTTTGACTGTTTTTTGTTTCGTTGTAATTGTTTTTGTTCTTTTGTTGCGATTTTAGAGAAGAGAGAGGAGGTGAAAATTTGTTACGATTTTGAGAACTCCTCTCTCTTGAAATTTTGTTGCAATTTGGACAAGAGGGAGGAGCATCTCTCTCTCTCTCTCTCTCTATTTTTTTTATAGTGAAGGTTGCAAAAGTTGCAAAAGAGAGGGTTGCAAAAGGCCTACCATGTTCTTGATTGTATTTTTCTTTCGTAATTCCTATTTGGATATGAGCAACTCTAACTATTTTTGTTTCTTTATTGCCATTTTGGAGATGGGAAAGGAGGTGGAATTCTGTTGCGATTTGAAGAAGCGACTCTTTCTTGAAATTTTGTTTCAATTTGGAGAAGTGGGAGAAGCATCTCTCTCTCCAATTTTGTTTTTCTGGACGAAGGTTGTAGGAGAGAAGGTTACAAGAGGCTTGCCATCTCCTGCTGAGTTTTGAATACAGGGTGACTTTAAAGGATAGCTCAGACCTCAGCATGAGGGCAAAGGCAGGCCCAAATGCCGGGTGACTTCAAGGATAACTTCAATATGTACCAATGTACACGCTTCAACATTGGGTATGAAACACAGATAGAGGCATAAGTTTTCTTTGAGGTAGAAATCACACAATAGTTTTGGCCATCTGCAAATACAAAAAGGAACGGTTCAACAACAAACATCTTCAGCTATCGGGTATTGGTTGTAACTCGCTTGTCTCCCAACCCAAGTGCTCTTTGCTCCACCATGCACTGGCTTCAAATGACCAATCAACACACCCTCCTCAATTACATAATAAGTTGCCGCTTTCTTACTCTAAAGGACTACAAACACAAAGCTTAAGCACAAAACGAGCGATACTCTGCAGTCACAGAGTTTGGCTATGCTTGCAAGACGTAATAAGACCTAAAAACTCTCTCCATAAACTTTGCTGGAAAAAGTAAACCCTAGACTCTAAAAGTTCAGACTATAAACCAGAGGCTTGAATATATATTAAAATTGTAACAACCCTGTTGATCAAATATGTATACACACTTGTGTGTGTGTCAACAAAATACACTATGTCAGGTGCAATTTAAGGATCTCTCCCATTTTTCAATTCCCTACAGTTTGGAATATATTGTTAGAAATTCACGCTACACACATTTTTCACACTTCTACTTGCAACTTCCATTAGTCTATTGTGTTGGTGTTAACATTCCTGATGATCTTGTGACATAAACATTGAGTCCTCAGCAAAGAACTTTGGTAAAAAGTGGCCTTAAAAAGTTTCCAGCTCTATTGCCTTGTATGTGGTTTAAGATTTGAAACTAAGTAAAAATTTGAAGAAAAACTACTGGTGTGTTGATACCAAAGGCCTACTCTTGCTCTGTACATGAAACAATGTTGTGGGTCAACTGCTTGAACTTTACGTATGACATCTTCCATGTTTGTAAATAGAAACCCACGGCCATTGAAACACTCAAACCTTGGATTGGTAAATTCCTTATCCAGTGGAAGATATTTTGAACTTTCAGATTTCCATATTATTTGCAGAATTGGGGGTGCCACTATGGCAATATTATTGATTCTTATCAGTATCTATTGCTCTCCAAAGGGGCATGCTGGAGCTGGGGGACTCCAGTATGTCAAAATACCCCTTCCAAACCAAAAAGCTATGATATGAAAGTTTTGCTTGAACATTTTGGCCTCAGGTTATAAAAAATTTATGCATTTTGGCATACATTCTTCATTTGGAAAGCAGCATAAATGATTACTCAACAAGGAAAGAAGGAACAGCTGGAAACAGCAATACTAAAGGTGGGACCAAAAGTATCAATTTTCAAAACCACATACTGCAACTGGCGTGGGGCATGTTTAACGTCCCCTTGGTCCCCTCTATTCAGTAGAGTACAGACATTCTTTGATCAGATCATCTGAGAAGAAGGGGATAAGTGTAAATAGCTAATGCCTAGGACTCATGGTCACCTTGCAAGTGGTTGCAGGTCCAAATACTTCATTTTACTATCTATTTCTCAAACTAGATAAAAGCTTTCAAGAAATGTAACTGATAATTACAGACCCATCTTTATAAGGAAGAAACTAAGCCCCTCCGGGCCTGAGTCCAAACTCCAGAGAGAGCAAACCCACCATAAAAGTTGTGCATAATCTGCTCCACGCAGTGATAGTGCTAAAAAGATTACCCAAAACTGAAGATTCACATGTGTGTGGATGCAACCTATCTCACTTTGCCCTCCATTTCTCAGTAGCCATGTCACACGTGTGCTTGGAAGGTAGGCATGGAAGCTACAACTGCCAGTCGGTTGTCAGAAGAGCTATTGTTGTTCGTTAAAATAAAATTAGGTATCCCAACACGTTTTACCCAATTTCAGAGGAATGGGAAGGAAGCCTCCATCGCTAAAGTTGATCTAGGGTTTGCAGACTTGCACCTCTTTTCTTTGTTTGTAGAATTTGATTCATCCCTTATCCCATGCCCAAGATTGATGGCAAACTTGGATCCCTTCCCTTTGATTGGGGGCTTTTCACCATGAGGTTGTGGCAACAGACATGATCAGAAACTCTATTTACTCAAGACCTGATAAGAAATGATAAGAAACTTCTTTCCAGCCATTTTATAAACCCCATCATACCACTTCACAAGCATTTTGTGATTGTTAGGTGCATGATTTTGACAATGTGTGCAATTGTCCTACAATCTCATTACTGAATATGTTAGGGATACTTGGTTATTGTGCTAACTGAATGCTGCAAACAATTATTTTTGCGCACAAATGGAATTTGCTATTAACTGCAGATCGGCATCTTTGAGAAAGGACAAACATTTACTTGAGAAAACGGCAGACATATTCTTGCCATATGTGATATTTGAGTGCAGGATTGGCAACCCAATGCATATACAAAAAATTTAGAGGCCATAGCTAATTATTTTTACTTTCTCTAAAGAAAAAGATTTGAGGAACCTGATAGCGGACTGCCTATAATAGTAGTGGCAACGCGAATCTTGTTCTCTATAGCTCGACACCAAGGATTCACAGAACACAAAAATGGGCTATTACATTTCCGATACTGAGGTGACGAAGAAGACACCCCTAGCAGGTGACTAACCCGAATCGACCATGATGATCTACATGTCTTCGCTGTTTGTGAAGCCCTTTGATCCCGCCCTAGATCGTCAAGATGAGACCGGGCATCGACCGGCCTTCCTTGGACTTCCACAACTGACTCTGCCACAGAGTGGCAGAAGGATATTTCTGTATCACATGCGGATTCGGCTTCACCGGCTTCAGATCGGTGACGAGGATAGCGGTGTTGAAATACTCACGCAGCTGGCTGATTCGCTGGTCCTTAACCGTCCATATGTGCACCCAATACAGCCCCGGAGAGGAGCCCTTCCCTTCCACAAAAACCTTGTTAGCAATGCCGCGGATGCTAATCGGCTCAAACGCAAAGGTGTCACTGGAGGCAACACCAGTAAGTAAGCGCATCATATGCTGCTGCGCAGGTGGGCCATGAAACCACCACTCCAGATCTTCGTGCACTATGGCCTGCACACTCGCTGCATCCCCTTCTGCTAGCGCTGTGTACAGCGTTCGCACCAGTCGCTCGTTGCTAATCTGCTCCAGTGCTTCTTCTTGCTCCACCTGAATTTCCTTTGCCAGATCTTCCTTACTTCTCAGACGCTAGCAACAGAAAAAATACCACTTCAACCGACCGATATTAACAAAACAAAACAAAAAAAGAAAGTCCTCAACACTAGAGATAGAGCTACCGCTGCTGATCAGAGACCTGGAACAAAAAACACAATGAACACAACCTTCTCTCACTGCCGCTACATATACACCAAGCGCTTTTAAAGAGGCCCTTTATAGAAAACCGCGTGACAAAGTGCTGCAAAATCGGCGCAGCCGAGTCTACAGTGCTAAGCTGAAGCAAAAGAAGAGAGAGAAAGACGACAAAACACAGAGAGGTATGATTGGGCGCAGGAAAGACATTTTCATTTGCGACAAAACGGTTTGCACCGCAGTAACTTCTCGTACTTACCCCGAGGTGAAGATTTTCATTCCAACTTTCGATCTCTTTGCCAAAGGTGGGTCCTCTTAGAAATTTTTGTTCAAGTTTAAAATGTTGTGTCAAAAAAAAAATTAGCTCGTAAGTTAGCTTTTTTTGTTGGGGATAAACAAACATACATCAAATCCTCTGTGAACCTTCTAAAGTTAAGTTAAGCACTTTGAACTGGAATACCTAATTAACATGGGTAGTGAGGCCCACCTGAAAAGGAAGCCTCTTGCTCCAAACATACAAATAAACCTCCACCCCTCACAGACCTACCACCCAGGGAAAAGGTGGTTGTTTACCAGCATATAACCTCAACCTAAAGAAAATCGCTCGAGTCTTCAGTGAGTCTCATGGTCTCCGTTGGGAAAACTTTGTGATCTCTACGACACAACTGGAAGACGAAGTTCCCAGTGAAACGCCCAAGTAGTTCCCGAGGAAAACACTAAAGCAATTACCATCAACACACCCAAGTTGAATATGTAAACATTGCTGTTTTGTCCCCCCAGCCTCTAGAACTTTCTGATGTCCATCCTGGGGATGGTAGGGTCCCACCGTCACTGGAACCCACAGTACTTTGTAAGCAAAAAGACAGAGAAAGAGTCTGGTAGTGTTGTCCAGTCCAGACAACAACGCTAGACTTAACTTACAAGTTAGTGCCCCTCCACACTATGGTTACTATTTACATCAGCCTTTCGCTTTGTAGAATACATCCAAATTTGCATACTTCCAGTCACCTGCTATTGTAGTCCCTTGGCACGTTCGAATGTCTCTCGAGTTTAATTAATTTTGAAATTTTCATTATGACAAATCGAATATTCTTTAAAAGTAAATATTTTGCTTCACAAATATGTGTTATTTCAAATTTTGAAAATTTCAACATTCCTGAAAATAATATATTTAATGTCGAAGCCGCCAAGGTGGCACATATTAATAATTTATGGTAGGACAAAACTCTGTAGCTCTGTCAGGAGAGGACGGTAGCAAGAATAAAACACTTCACCTTCTATGGAGGAAAAATTCTCTTGAATGAAACGCCCTGGAAATACACTAAGAAATTTCAGAAATTTCTGCCAGTGCTTTACTCACTGGGGGAAAATACCAGTGTTGGGTGGGTATCAGAAATGAAGTGAGAACTGGCCAGGAGTACATGCTGGTTCTCACTATGAAAATTATCACATATTCGTGTTGATATTTGATCGTAAGGTTTCATTGAGGTGAGAATCGACCCTTGAGACCTCGCCCATTTATTTAAATTTAAAAAAAGAGACCCTGGTAAGGGTGAAACACTAAATACCCCCCCCCCCCCCCCCCCCCGAGCTCTGTCCGGCGCCCTTCCTGGGCCTGACAGTGCAACCCTGCGGAGAACCGTGTGGTTCTGCCGCATGGTTTGACTTTTTGACTGTGGGAGTTATTTGATTAGAAAAGAAATCATATCTCCTACAGCAACTGAATCTATGCCAGTTGATAGTACCATGTTCTATGAATGGGAGGTTTAGCATTCGAATCTGCTGGCCGGCAACATAGCTTGAAATAATTTGAGCATTTTTTTGAGTTCCTAACCTCCTTTACTTTCGGGCATTGTAACTTTTTCAATTTTATTCCAGTTTTGATGATTTTTGATGCCGCAAGATGCACCAATAGGAGGGGCTCAAGTCTTGTTTAAACACCAAAAACAATGGAACCCTCCCTTTGGATTTGGCTTGCTTGGAACATTTAAGTGTTATAATTGCAACTCAATTGCAACTAATGAATAACTAAAAGTTTTAACCCATATGTTTTGTCTTCAAATCCCATGTTACAAATTATATAAAGAAGGCTTGTTTTATCATGTTCTCACAATAGAATACATGTGCCATTTTGGGATGAACTTTAAAAAGTTTAACCTAAAGGCAAAACATAAAATAAAAAATAAAATTTCATAGTTATTTTTTAATGCACTTAATCTTGTGCTTTTGTAGGTAGGTAGGTAGGTAGTGAGGTGCTAGGTAAATATGTAAATATGTAGGTTTTAAGACTTACCAACCTACTTACCTACCTACCTATGGTTATGTACGACCTACTTAACTACTAATATATATATATATATATATATATATATATATATATTTATGTTTTATTCTTTTCAAAATATAATTAATATGCCATGTGGCAATTTTGAATTGTGCCATGTGTCACAATTTTGGACCATCATTAACAATGATAATGGATGATGTAGATCTATATATATTTTTTAAATTATGTTTAAAAATCTTCATAATGCCATGTGGTAGATTTTAATATATGGATGACAATTAATGACGTTAGCATGACATCATGGGTGTAGTTATAATGGAGTTGTATAGTAGTTGAAATTAAATTGTTTTGATTGAATTACTATTGAGTTACAGTGAGTTGCACTCCATATACAACGAGTTGCAACTTTACAACTCATGCAACTTGTCTATTGGCACCCACGGTGTATAAATATAACGTGTTGCAAGTGTTGTTTGCAACTCAAAAATTGAGTTGCAAGGCTAGTTGTAAAACACTTTTTTTTCTCATAATGGACACCATTCATGCACAATTCATCATGATGACTAATCACCTTTGGCTCTGGTCAACATGGTTGGCTTTCCACATGTAACCCCACCAACATTATTGAATTTTCCACTATTTCATGTATTTAAGGATGGGGGCCTAAAGACAATTTGGGATTCTCATTCATCCAATATGGAAGAATCCAATGCAGATGAGGAAGAATGAGCCATGGGGTTCCACATTATAATTACAACTATGCAAGGCATTTCCAAAGGAACCCATAGGCGGATTTTGGGCCAAGTTATGTATCTCAATTGTTTCACATGGATTCTCAATTTGGTCTTGGCATAACAAAGACCTTTTGACTAGTTACACCCATTGATTCCACCCCATCTTTTACCTATTGCACCTCTTGATGGGTCAACTATGTTAGTGCAAGGGGGGGGGTGATGTTACAACATGACAAGTACATCCTTGGCAATTATGGGATCAGGGACATTAAGGGAAATTTATGGGTATGGAATAGGAAATTGGTGATGTGAAGGCATTAGGAGATGGTGGCACCTCTCCACATTTTTCATACCAATCACAAGCCATGCCCTTAACCTTAGGTGTTGCAAGAATGTTCCATCATCCAAACCCACTTATAGGTGATTGTAAAAACATGGGACCTAAGGATTGGCTTAACAATTATAGGACGTGAAGTGCATGAAGCACAACGATTACTACGAGATTTCATTAGATGTTTTGCTTTTAGTTTGAAAGAATTGGGTTAGTTAAGAGGAAAAGAGGTCCAAATCATATTGGAGGATGATAATCCAATCTTTAGGTGACCTTATAGGTTTAGTGAGGTGGAAAGAGCCTTGGTTTAGTCTCAAACAACAAAGTTACTAGATGCTAGTTTGGTGGAATTGTTTGGGGGGTGAATATGTTTCAGCAACATTGATGCTAACCATGTGTGGGGATTATTATCCAATGAGTAAATGAATATCCCATGCCCTTACTAGAGGAGATCTTTGATGCCTTTAGTCAAGCTAAGGTTTTCAATACTTTAGACTTGAGGTTTAGCTACCATCAGTTGCCATTGAGGGAAAGTGACAAGGCAAATACATCATTTGGGGGAATTGATCTTCATGGGAAGGATTGTTTATATCTATGGAGGTTTTTTCCATTTGGTTTGAAGATGCCATTTTAGAATTTTAGAGAGTCATAAATCAAGTGTTGGTAGGTCTTAGTTTTACCAAATGCTACATTGATGACATCATTGTTTTTAGCCTAACCTTAGCAAATCGCATGTGCCATTTGTAGGAGGTGTTTGGAAGACTTAAGGAACATAACCTTCAGCTTCATCCAAAAAAATGTCGTTTCTTTCATATTCATGTGGAATATTTGGGTCACATGATTTATCTAAGTGGATTGGCGGTTCAGAAGGTTGAAACCATTTCATAGATCCCCCAACCAACAAATGTTAATTGGTTATAAGCTTTTCTAAGCTTGTGTAATTACTACCAAATGTTTATGAAAAGCTTCAGTAGCATAGCCAAACCTTTCACTCAGCTAACACAAATTGAGAAGGAATTCATTTGGGATTAGGAACAAAAACAAGCCTTTCAAGATTTGAAGGCCATGCTTTCATTAATTCCAATTTTGACACAACCCATCTAAAGATGACCATTCCAATAAGACATTAATTTGAGCACTATAGGGTTGGGAATTGTGCTTACCCAACTTGATGATGATGGTTGAAAGTTTATGGTGGCATATGTTAGTCAGTCCAACAATAAGATGAAGGCCAAGTACAATTCATATGAAGGGGAATGCCTTATAGTTGTTTGGGTTGTTTCATCATTTTGGTGTTGTTTTTGTGGTAGCCCATTCATTTTGGTTACTAATCACCAACCTTTGAAATTCCTTATGGAATTTAATCGATTCACAGGAAAGTTAGCTAGGTAGACATTTATTTTACATGAGTGATTTTGACATAATTCATAGGCCTAGTAAAGTTAATCAAGATGTCGATGAGTTGAGTTAGAACCCAAGTTCCAACAAAGAGGATACCATTGGGGCTCATTGGCATGATGAGCGGATTTGGAAATAGTACCAAGATGGCATGCTTTAACACACTTTTGTACCTTATTGGGGTGTTCTAACAATGTACTTCATACTAATGTAGATGATGGGGATCCCTATGATGCAGACATGGAGCCAAAAGGTAATGGTGCTCTAAACACTTATGATGATGAACTTGTCATTGCATACTTGTAAGCATGTGAAGTTCCATTGGATTAACACCCAAAAAATAGGATCATGTTGTGCCTAGGGCCAAGCAGTTCAAATGAAAAGGTAATTCCTTCTTATGGGGTGGGTAGATGGACGAATGTGGGTTGTGTTTCGCTTAAAACATAGTGGAAACTTTGTGAGGCATGCTCATGAGGAGTTGGGCCATTTTGGGGTCCGAAGGACATAGAGCTTGTTCTAAACACAGTAACGGTGGAAATTGATGTAATTACAAGTTCAACAAGTTGTTTATAGGTGTATGGTGTGTGATTAAGTTTGGGCATCTTTTAATGCACCTACACTTCACCTACAACCCTTACCGATTATGAAGTTCAAGTATAAATGGAGTTTGGATTTTGTTGGTCCATTAAGTTTGACACCTTGACATAGCCGATTTGTTTTGGTTATGATCAATCATTTTTTAAAGTGGTTGGAGTTGGTGCCATTCCCAAATTATAATAATGAATAGGCAACATATTCATTTTTGTATAGGGTATTCAATAGATTTGGGGCTCCAACTGAAGTTCTCACTGACTAAGGTATGAAATTTTGTGGGGAATTTCAAAAGTTGTGTGAGAAAACATTAATTGTTCATTGCATGACTTCATGAGACAATTTTAAAGTAAATAGGTTAGCTGAGTGGATGGTGTAAACAATGAAAAGGGGTTTGTGGAAGTATGAACTCCATAAGGGTCATACTCGAGATTGGGACGTACAACTACCATGGTTTAGGTATGGGGTATACATTTTGTTGACAAACTTCTTTTTCATCTTTTACACCATACTTTTTATTGTTTGGTAATGAATTCGAGTTACTAGCCTCAATATGATGAAATGCGATGGTAATAATCAACATGGATGATCTTAATGTGTGGATTTAAGTTATGAACAATGAGCTACCTTGTTTCGATGTTTTATGCGCATGGCTATGGAAAATTTGACAATTGCCCAACACCAGGATACATTGCATTATGCCACTATTTGTGGAAGCGGTTATCGGCCTTGGGTTCAAAGGTTTGAATTAATTATGTTTATTTATAATAGAAAACATTGACTATTTTGCATATGATTGCATGACATGTTATTTTACGTGTGCAAAAGGTTTTACCTTTGGGTAAAAACATAGTTAAAAGAACCACCCAAGTGAATGGACACTCCTTAAAAGTACATTTTTGTATGTTTAAAAAATCACAAGGGAAACAAAATAGTTTGGATTATCATAAAATTTTGGGAATATTTTCCATTAATTATAAGAATTATATGTTCAAAGCATGACACATATTTAAAATGTTTTTGCATGTTCAAAACATTCAAACCTTGAGAATGGATAATCTTTATTTTTTCAAACATCATTTTTTCTTACCAAATGTGCACCATTCCTTTTGAGAATTGGAAAGGATTTTAACATTGATGATTATAAAGGGAGAATGACTTGAATTAATGAAAATTGTTTATATAACCAATTTGAGCACATTTGGTTCAAACGTGTTTTTGTTAAATTTTGTAATTGTGCAATTGGTCATCTTCCTAATGTGGATGGCCAAATTGACTCATCTTTAGTTATAGTTTTTATTGGCTTGCAATGTAGTGTGGGCAATTTTCAAAAGCCACTTTATGTTGATTTGTAATCAATGTTCCCAAGGTTGGCACATGGGATGTCTCATGCCACCAATGGAGAAAGTGCTAATTCGTAAATAATTTTGCTTTCAGTGCATCTAATAGACCTAAGTTCCTAAGGTTAAATAATAGAATTAGTTTAAGGTTTGCTTCAATGGTGATTAACATTTGACTAAAGATTTGAAAGATTACAAACATGTGAATAATGATGGGGCTCACATTTGCACCTAGCTTATTGGTCCTTTTGTTTTGGAATCAAAATGTTCATCCATGGTGAATTTCCATCAAGTAGTTATGTAATGTTATATGACTTAGAAGACCTTAGCCCAAAATAAGGGGGCGGTTTGAATGTGGTGGATCATTTATGGTATTTTTATATTATGTGTTGTATGTGTGATGATAGTGACGGTTGTAAGTGTCAACATAGGAACAAACAACAATTGTCAGGTGTGTTAGTTTAGTTATTTAATTAAGTCCCACTTAGTTATGGATAAATTGGGTTAACTAAGTTGATTAATTTTATTTTGAACCAATTTTGGTGTGAATGAGGTTTGAAATATTTTGTCATGGAATATAATCCCAAGTTGAGTTGTTTCAAATCATTTTTGGTGATTTGATATTCTAAAATATAATTTTTTGTTCTGTAGTTTTCTTGTGTTTATGTAAGTGTTATGTTTTTTTTTCTATGCTTTGGGCTTGGATTCCTATGTTGTTGCAAATGAGATACATTTTGATTTGGACATGATGTACCATTTAAGATATTTTTATGTTATGTGTTGTATGTGTGATGATAATGATGATTACTCCAGATTACAAAAGTAGAGCTCAGTGGAAAGGATAGTGGAAAGGATAATAGATAAAGAGAGGAGCTACTGGGAACATGTTAGGGGAACATATTGAGAATTTGAAGAACGTGTTGCAAACCCATAGGGAAACTACGATAGGAGCACAGTGAGATGTTCAACAACCTCACCCTCCCCCAAATGAAAAAAACGCTGAGCTCTCTGGGTGCATGCTGCTTCACCTCATTGGTTACAATGAAAAAATTTGCCAACCTGTGTTCTCAGCCATTTTGGCCTGTGCTAATGGCAACTATAGAGGTGCTTTATGCTATCTGTTCCGTTCCTTTCTCTATGTAGTTGTGTAATATGTTGGGTACACGCGAGCGATTTTTAATGCCTGGCGGCACCTGTTCCACACACATAACATTAGGACCGTAAATTGTCCTATTATCCCCTGCTAAAACGATAATGGACAGGCAGTGAATCAATGAGCACGGTGCGCCGAATCAATTCACATTACCTTTCTTATAAAAGCCCGTATGAAATGAAATGCACATTGTCACGTGGAGGTCTCCGGTGACACTGACAAAGATCTGTGAGGTTGTTACGTAGGATTTCCATTGCTGACACTGCCCAGAAATTCAGAAGTACCAAGTACCAAACAGTCAGTAAACACGCGTGACACGCCTCACACGACACATTAACGATTGAAATACGAGGCGGATTTTGCATGTTCAGTCATCGATTCCTGGCTTATTACAAAAGTTACAACTGACTTCCGATCTAACATGAGCGTCGGAATCCCAGTCATAAATCGGCTCGCTCTCACTATGAATTGCAGGAACTGTCTTTCAAGTTCCTTCTTGCGCTGCGTAATTATGACACAGCAGTACGTTGCTTCTGGTGTCAACCATATTTGAACTACCCACTTCCTACGTGGGAGGTAATATCCGGACCACGGTGACTGCGAGCAAGTTATTTACCAGGTCTATATACGGATCATTTGCAAGGTAATGACATTAAACTATAGAGTTGGAGGTTATCAACAACATCAAATATCAACCCAACATTGGTAATCTCTTGTATTGCAAGTACTTAATTTACTCAAATATTAGAGTTATTCATAAAGTACTCAACATACAAGGCTTTGCTCTCGTCTTTGGTTGAAACAGAGGTTGAGAGGTGCAATCTACAACAGAAGCACAATGCATAAAATAACAGTGGATCAAACTTTGAGACCATCAAAATCGGTGGTTGTTGAAGTTTAATCTTGTGTTTTTGTGTGCTTTCAGGCCTGTGTAAAATTGTTTTCCATTTTTTTCATGTGTGCAATTTGGAGCAAATGATGAGGGGCAGCGTTGGTGTTTTGACGTTTGGTTTTGTGAGAGAAACAATTTGAAAAGGTTGAAGAGAGCCAAGAAGTTGGAGCACTTGCTTTTGCGTTTTCGCATTGCAATTTTTGTTGGAAATCATAGAGATTGAAGAAAGTGAAGGAAAATATCTTATCACAGTAGGAATTGGAAAGATTGAAAATCATAGATAAAAACAACATGATTTCATTGGAAATCAAAGACAACTCTGCATGTGCACATGCACACATAAAGGGGATGATCAAGGTCTAGATCCTTCCACATGTGGAGATAGTAGCTACAAATGAATAAAATGCTTACAACAACTTTTAAGGATTCCTTGCTTTGGCTTATCTCATTGGTTCAAAAGTTAATGAGCTCAAGGAACATGCAAGAGATGTGAAAGAGTACACCTACTAATGACCTTCATAAATGTTACATGTGTCATGTTTTTTTTAACGTTGAATCAATATTTTTTTATACATGATAAATGATTACACCTATCATATTTTCATAAATGTTACACCAATATTTTTATAAATATTAATTGAATATATGCCATAATTTTATAAATGTTAAATTAATGTTTTTATGTGTTAACCAATTACACTTGTCATATTTTCATAAATGTTACACCAATATTTTTAAAATATTAACTAATTATACCTATTGTACTTCCATCAAATCAATATTTTTGGAACTATTAATCTATTCGCATGTGAATAGTCATTGCTAAGTGTTATGTTATGTTAAATCTTCCTACAATAGAAAGTAATAATCTATTTAGAATAGGTAACTAGTAATTAAATTTTGAATTAGTTATTAGTTATATTATTAATTAAAACACCAACTATTTATTGGCTATCACATTGGGTACTATTACATAATTAATGATTAGGTTATTAGTAGGACAAAATATTATATGAAATTAATTTGAAGAAAAAATCATATTTTCATAAAGATTTTCGTGATCTCTTTCTACTATCCTTTGTAATATTTTTCAAATATAAATTTCATTATTTGTTTTGAAGTTCTAACTTGAATTAGGCTTCTAATATGTGTTTTCTATTTTTGAAGTTTAATTTATTGTCATGATTCTGGCCTTGGGCTCACAACCAAGGTTAAAACATTAAAAGGAGAGCAAGTTGAAAAAGTGTCACAAAATTTAAATACACTCCCCAAAATATGGAAGAGTGAAACCCAACATTTCCAAATGGTTTTTCCCATCTTGGGAAAAAGATGGAGTTTCACAATGTCCCAAATGTTTGGGACAAAACAAATATAATAAACAATGTTTGAATTAATTCTTCTTGAAATCTTTGGAAAACCTTGAAATGTACGTGCTGAAAATGAGATTGCATTTTCCATTTGAAAAATCTAAAAATTGAGTTACCTCAAAAAAAGGTTGAAAGTTTTGATTTGCGATCACAAAAACTCAAGACACAAAGGTTAAATGATTTTCAAATTTATCAATGAAGGCAGAAAAAACTCGAGAATACAAACCTTTTGATATGGTAGGTCAAAGAAAATACTCATTCTTTTCACTCTTATATTTGCACAAGGGTTTTGTTCCTTTTTGCCACTGATGACCTTCCAAGTTTCATACAAATTAAAGTGCTCCAAGACTTGAACTCCAATCACCATTGAAGGGGGGGGGCGGGGGTTCATCACAAGTTGGGTTTACCTTTTTTTAGTTTTCCCATTGAAGTCATGAGTGTTGGATCAATATGGGTGGTTTGATTGTAGCCACCTACAATGAAAATCATAAATCATT